>Ga0206116_1000092_pt1 | contig 142451 bp, 90 predicted proteins | sample 3A1Ametagenome_FD_178000 | JGI IMG/M metagenome (GOLD analysis project Ga0206116, IMG submission 178000) | Enriched microbial communities from leaf-cutter ant dump, University of Wisconsin, Madison, United States - 3A1A | ecosystem: Environmental > Terrestrial > Nest > Insects nest > Nest dump...
TGGGATACCCAGCACATCGAAGAGCCGCCCTTGCCCGGCACCACCGAGAAGTTGCTGATGGACTTCCATGGCGCCAACGGCCGCTATTTCTGGGAGCTGTTCTTCCATATCCCGCATGCGGTGGCCTGGCGCCTGCACCACGAGTTCGACTACCTGAACGCCGAGCGCTGGCTGCACTACCTGTTCAACCCGCAGGCGCGGATCAAGCCCAGCGACCCGCCCAGCCCCTTCTACTGGTCGGTCCGGCCCCTGGAGGAACCGGGCATGGGCGACTACGAGGTCGAGGGCATCGCCGATCCGGACGCCATCTGCTATTCGAAGCCGGAGCACTACCGCAAGGCGATCTTCGTCTTCTACGTGCGCAACCTGCTGGCCTATGGCGACCTGCTGTACCGGCGCCTGACCCGGGACGCGCTGAACGAAGCCCAACTGATCTACGTGCGTGCGCTGAGCCTGCTCGGGCCGAAACCGGACAACCGCATGATCGGGCGCTGGCAGCCGGTCAGCCTGGAGGAGGCGGCCACGCCGGACGCCGCGCTGTCCGCCGACATCGAAGCGCAGTTGCCGGCGGGCCTGGCGCTGCGCCGCCGCAGCAGCACCCCGCCGTGGCTGGAGCTGCTCGATTCGCCGCGCTTCCGCCTGCCGGTCAATACCCAGTTGCTCGACCTGTGGGACGAACTGCACAGCCGGCTCGGCAACCTGCGCAACAACCTGACCATCGACGGCAAGGCGCTGCAGATCCCGCTGTACGCGCCGCTGGCCGACCCGCGCGAGCTGCTGCGGGCGCAGAACAGTGGCAGCGGTCTGGTGCAGCGCAGCGTCGGCAGCCTGGCGCCGATCCCGCCGTTCCGCTTCCGTGCCCTGCTGCCGCGCCTGCAGGGGGCGGTGGAGACCCTCAGCCGCTTCGGCGAACAGGTGCGCCAGTACCGCGAGCTGAAGGACCGCGCCTTGCAGGAAGAGCTGCAACAGTCCCACGTCCTGGAACTTGCGCAGTTCTCCAACCAGTTGCAGGAAGTCGCCCTGGAACAGGCCAATGCCGGGCTGCTGGCACTGCAGGCGAGCCGGCGGGTGATCGAGCAGCGGCATGGCCACTACGAAGCGCTGGTCAAGCAGAACATTTCCCCGGCCGAGCGGCAGTCCATGGACCTGTACCTGTCGTCGTCGATGACCAGCATGGCGGCCCAGGGTGTCACGGCTGCGGCAGGTGCGCTGCAACTGGGCTCGGTGGTCGTCACCGCGTTCGGTGGCGGGCCGACCCGCCTGGGCGATGCCCTGCAGGCATCTGCCGACGTACTGAACCTGGTTTCCACCGGCACCCGCGTGGTCGGCGATCGCCTGGCGATCACCGAGCAGTACCGGCGGCGCCAGGAGGAGTGGCTGTTGCAACGCGAACAGGCCGCCGCCGAACTGCTGGCCATCGACGAGCAGATCATGGCGCAGCGTGCGGCGATCGAGATGGTCAAGGTGCAGTTGCTCCAGGACAGCCGTGCCGAGCAGCAGTCCCAGGACTACTACCGCTTCCTCAAGACCCGCAACACCAATGCCGATCTGTACCAGTGGCTGCTGAGCCAGCTGTCGACCTTCTACTTCCAGGCCTATGACGCGGTGGTCGCCCTGTGCCTGAACGGCGAGGCCTGCTGGCAGTACGAGATGGGCGACTACCAGACCCGCTTCATCCAGCCCAATGTCTGGTTCGACAACTACTACGGTCTCACCGCCGGCGATGCCCTGCGCCTGCAGCTGCTGCGCATGGAGTCGGCCTGGCTGAAGCGTTTCGAGCGGCGCCAGGAACTGGTGCGCACGGTGTCGCTGAAGCAGCTGTTCGACAGCCGCCAGGGCACCGACACGGACTGGGCGGGCGCCCTGGCGGCCCTGCTGGACGAGGGCAAGGTGACCTTCGAACTGACCCCGCGCCTGTTCGACGGTGATTATCCGGGGCATTACCTGCGCCAGCTGGTCAGTGTCTCGGTGTCCTTGCCGGCGCTGCTCGGGCCCTACCAGGACGTGCAGGCAGTGCTGAGCCAGGTGACCAGCCGCACCGTGCTCAAGGCCGATACGCGGGCGATGAACGCGTTGTACGAGCAGGCCGATGCCGATACCAGCAACATCCTCTACAACCCGCGGGCCAGCCAGAGCATCTGCCTGTCCCGCGGGCTCGACGACCATGGCGTGTTCCAGCTCGATTTCAACGACGAGCGCTACCTGCCGTTCGAGGGCACGGGGGCCCTGTCCGTCTGGGAACTGCATTTCCCTCGATCCAAGTCGCAGCGCCAGCAGGCGCTGTTGCAGGGCCTGACCGACATCATCCTCCAGGTGCGCTACACCGCGCTGGCCGGAGGGCCGGACTTCGTCGCGCACGTCGAGGGCTTGCTGGGGGATTGAGGGCGGCTGCGTTGGTCGATTGTGGAGCATGCCGATCGGTGTGCATGGCGGCGCTCCACGCGATGGCTCAGATTCGATTGGGCGCGAAGCCCGGATACCGCGCCAGGAAGTGGTTGGCCAGCCACAGGTTCTGTTCCAGCTGCGCCGCCTGGTGCCGCGGGAGGTAGGCCCCGTTGGAATTCAGGCCGTCGTTGAAGATCACGCTGCGCGACGGGTCCATGGCCGTGACCTGGTGCCAGAAGCTCTTTTCCAGCAACTGCATCTCTTCCAGCGATGGGTAGTCGATGCCGGCGTCGCGCTCGGGGTAGTGCTCGACCTTGGCGTTGACCCCGTCCCAGCTCATGGCGAAGCGCGGATCGCCAGGCATGCGCGGGGTCCAGTCGCTCTGCTGGAACTGCTCCTGGTGCGCCGCGTACTTGCTGGCGGACAGCGGGTGGACCACCGGGTAGAGCACCCAGGCATCGAGGACCAGGGGATCCATGACCCGCGCATCGCCCAGCATTGAAAACACATGGTCGACGTTCTGCAGGCCGACCCGGTACACGGGAATTCCCGGCCAGCGCTCGGCCGAAGCGGCCAGGGCGGCGACGATGGTCGAGTAGTTGCCACAGTTGCCGGCCTCGGCGGCGATCGCGTGCTCGGCCCGCTCGATATCGTTGAGCGAGTTCTCCAGGTCCTGGATCTGCAGCGCGATGACCCGGTCGGTGGAGCGCAGCTTGCTGCCGTAGGCGCTGGCCACCTGGTTGCCGGCGCCCAGCGGCAAAAGCTCGCGGCTGGTCCAGATCAGGTCGTAGGCGAAGTCGTGCACCTGCCCGTCACCCGCCAGTTGCAGGCTCGCCGCCGGATCGTGCCCGGCCGCCTGTTGCACCACCCTGGACGGCGGCACCCGCACCGACGGGGGGAACGAGCCGAGTTCGACCTTGTTCAGGCCGAGGGGGTCGACATGGGACAGCGGGTTGTTGCCGACGAATTGGTAGCGATTGAGCCCGTCCACGTCGCCCGCCGGGTCCGGGCTGATCCAGCGCGCCAGCCACGGCGCGTAGTAGCGCAGGCCATAGGCGTAGAGGCCGCTGGCGTCGCGTTCCTTGCCGCAGTAGCGGCGCACCTTGTAGCTGGCTTCGAGGGCCGAGCGCGCCGCCCACCATGCCGTGCCGCCGAACGGGTACCAGCCCTCGTGGCTGATGATGCGTGCCTCGGCGTCCAGCTCCAGGGTGCTGCTGCCGTGCAGGTCGTCGAGGCTGTAGCGCAGTTGCGGGTCGTCCACGCCTGCGGGGCGGCCCAGGCTCCAGTGCAGGCAGCGCACCGTGCAGCGCCCGGCCCGGGCGAGGATCACGGCAAAGGCCTGGCCCGTCCGGCTATGCAGTTCGAGGCCCGGCAGGTAGCGGGTCTCGCTGTGTTGCGTGCGACCGGCGACCTGGCGGCTGACCACCTTGCGCGCGCGCAGGCCGTTGCCGTCGTAGCGGTAGTGTTCGGCATCGTCTTCGCCTCCTTCGCGAAGCACCTGGCGACAGCCGTGCAACTGGTTGCGGGCATTCCAGTGCAAGGGCAGGCCGGGTCCCAGGTGCAGCAGGTTGCCGTTAGCATCGAAGGCCGTGAGCGGATCGCCGGGCGCGGGCACGGCCCGGTTGCTGTGCTCGGCGACATCGAAGCTGCGGGTCCACGAGTGCTGGCCGACATGGCTGAGGCTCAGCAGGTTGCCGCTGGCGTCGTAGCGGTAGTGCTCGCGGTAGTTGAGCAGGCGGCTGGTGTCGCCGGGGTCTGGCGCCAGTTCCGGCAGTTGCGGTCCGCCGCTGGCGCCGACGGCTTCGCGGCCACTGGCTTCGACCAGGCGATACAGCGAGTCGTAGCGGAAGGTATCCAGCGGGTCGACCCGCTGGTTGGCGAAATGGGTCACGGGCTGGCTGCGGTCCTCGATGCTCGACACATTGCCCACCGGGTCGTAGCGGTAGTGCAGGTCCTGCAGCAGGGTGCGGCCCGGGCGGCTGCTGTACAGGCGCAGCAGGCGGCCGTTGGCGGGATCGTATTCGCAGTGGCTGACCACGCCATTGCCGGCGGTCTGTGTCTCGATCCGGGCGAAGGCGTTGTAGCGGGTGTCGCGGAGCAGCGGATACTCGCTGGCGTCGGCCATCAGCAGGAACAGGCTGCGCAGCGCGCCATCCGCGGTGAAGCGCAACCGCTGGCGGTTGCCCTGGGCATCGGTCTGCTCCAGCACGTCGAGCAGCGGGCCATGGGCCACCCGGCTGCTGGCCCCGGCGCCGGGCTCCAGCAGGGCATCGCGGTCCGCCGTGGCGGCGGGCCAGTCGGGCAGGTCGAGGCTGGCGAGGAAATGGCGGGTTTCACCTTGCTCGGCGCCGCCGAGGCTGTAGCCGTCGATCAAGCGGCTGCCGGCGGCGTCGTCATGGCGGAGCAGGCGGCCGCGGCGGTTCAGGTGGTCTTCGCCGGCATAGGTGAACCGTTCGGCGACCCGCGGCGCCTGGCCTGCGGCCTGCTCGCGGAGCGACAGCGGGCGCAGCAGTTCGTCGTAGGCGGCCTGCCAGTGGCTGTCGCGGCTGTCCCAGCGCTCCATGACCTGGCCGGCTTCGCCGGGCAGCAGCAATTGCCAGCCGGCATCGCCGCTTTCATTGAACAGCGGCTGGCCGGACAGAGAGGCGAGGCGGCCCTGGCTGGGGGCACTGCTGTCGTTCTGCTGCAGTTCTTCGAACCGCCGTGGATCCCAGGTTCGCCGCCACTGCGAGCCCAGGCCGTGGAGGTTCAGGGTGATCTGCCGCTGGGCCGGTTCTTGCGCCGTGCTGCGCAGGTAGGCGACCTGGCGCAGCTCCAGGTGGCGGCTGTCGACGCTGACCAGATCGGCGGTGTGCCGGTGAACGCAGGGCAGGGTCCGCTCGTTCATGTGTCGCGTGCCTGCCTGGGGTCGTAGTTGGCGGGTTTGGCGAAAATGCCTCCGCGACACGTCAGGCAGTAGATGGCGGAATAGTGGATGCCCTGGCGTTTCAGCGCGCTGAACACTCCGCGCAGGCTTGGCGACTGGAACAGCGCCGGCAACGCCTTTCGGTTGCGCACGGTCAGCACATCGAACTTGAAGCCGTGACCCTGCGCGCGGTTGATGCTCATCGCGGCGGCGATCGTCGGGTCATCGTCGGTCTCGTACTTGCTGAGGCTGTAGTCGCGGATGAAAAAATCCTTGTCGCTTCCCGAAAGCCTGGCGATGTCACCCTGTTGCAGGGATGCCAGGGCCTCCTGTTTCCTCGGCAGGAAGTCCTTGCCGCTCATCAGCACGAAGACCTTGTTGCTGCCATGCGCCGCATTGCCGATGCCCGGATCGGCCAGGGTCGTGCCGTGCGGGTTGTAGAAGCCCACGGTGGTCCGTTCGGGGATGCGCACGTCCCTCGACCAGGGGTAGTAGCCGCCATGGGCGGTGATGATCAGGTTGTCCGCTGGTCCCGACTTGTCCAGGTAGATCCGGTAATGCTCCGCCAGGTCGGCGACGACGAACTCGAAACGCTGCTTGAACGGGTCGGTGTAGGGCAGCTCGCGCTGGGGCAGGGCCAGGATGCCCGGGTTGCGGGCCAGTGCCCGTGCCTGGTCTTCGGCGCTTTCCGCTGGGGTGGGGTTCAGTCCGTTGCCGTCCTTGAGCGTCACCGGGTTGTTGCGCATGGCCCGGAACAGGTTCAGGCCGTCCACCGGACCTGCCGGATCCGGGTTGATCCAGCGTGCCAGCCAGGGCGCGTAGTAGCGCAGGCCGTAGTCGTAGAGGCCGCTGCTGTCGCGTTCCTTGCCCGAGTGACGGCGTGCCTTGTAGCTCGCTTCGAGCGCTGAGTGGCCTGCCCACCAGGCCGTACCGCCGAACGGGTACCAGCCTTCGTGGCTGATGATCCGCGCTGCGCCGTCCAGCTCCAGGCCGCTGCTGTCGTGCGGGTCGCGCAGGCTGTAGCGCAGTTGCGGATTGTCGAGGCCCTCGGGCGCGCCGCTGCTCCAGTGCAGGCAACGCACGGCGCAGTGTCCGGCCTGGGTGCTGATCACGGCGAAGCACTGCTGCGCGCGGACATGCAGCTCCAGGCCGGGCAGGTAGCGGGTCTCGCTGTGCTGCAGGCGCCCGCCGACCAGGCGGCTGACCACCTTGCGCACGCGCAGCCCGGCAGCACTGTAGCGGTACTGCTCCTCGTCGTTCGGGCCGTTTTCGCGGCTGACCTGGCGGCAGCTGTGCAACTGGTTGCGCCGGTTCCACTGCAACGGCTGGCCGGGGCCCAGTTCGAGCAGGTTGCCGTTGCGGTCGAACGCGGCGAGCGGGTCGCCAGGTTCGGGCACCGCATGGTTGCTGTGCTCGGCCACGTTGAGGGTGCGGGTATAGGACTGCTGAGCGCCGACATGGCTCAGGCTCGACAGGTTGCCGCTGGCGTCGTAGCGGTACTGCTGGCGGTAGTTGAGCAGGCGGCTGGTGTCGCCTGGGTTCGCCACCAGTTCCGGCAAGCCGGGGCCGAGCACGGCCCCCGCGGCTTCACGGCCGGTCGCCTGGTGCAACTGGTACAGCGAGTCATAGGTGTAGGTCGCCACCGGCTCGACCCGCTGGTTGGCGAAGTGGCTGGCGGGCTGGCTGTGGTCCTCGATCTTCAGCACATTGCCCACCGGGTCGTAGTGGTAGACCAGCGCCTGCAAGGCGGCGCGCCCCGGCCAGCGGCTGTTCAGGCGCGACAGGCGACCGCTGGCGGGGTCGTGCTGGCACTGGCTGACCACGCCGTTGCCGGCGGTCTGGGCGTCGATTTGGCCGAGGGCGTTGTAGCGGATCTCGCTGAGCAGCGCCTGCTCCGTGCCATCCGGCAGGACCAGGGTCACAGCGCTCAGCTGGCCGGCCGCATCGAGGCGATAGCCCAGGCGGTTGCCGAGGGCATCCTGCTGCTCGATCACCTGCAGGAGCGGACCGTGGACGAAGCGGCTGCTGGCGCCATCGCCCGGTTCCAGCAGGGCATCGCGCTGCGCCAGTGGCTCGGGCCAGTCGGGCAGTTCGAGGTCGACGAGGAAGTGCCGGGTCTCGTCGCTCTCCTGGCCGGTCAGGCTGTAGCCCGTCACCCGGCGGGTACCGGCATCGTCGTCATGGCGGACCAGGCGGCCGCGACGGTTCGCTCCGCCGACGTCGGCATAGGTGAAGCGCTGGCTGACCCGCGCGGGCTGTTGGCCAGTGCCTTCACGGATCAGCACGGGGCGCAGCCGTGGGTCATGCTCGGTCTGCCAGTGGCTGCCACGGCTATCCCAGTGCTCCACCACCTGGCCGGCGTCGGCGACCAGCAGCAGTTGCCAGCCGGCGTCGGCGCTCTCGTCGAGCAGCGTCCTGGCGGACAGGGAGCGCAGTTCGCCGTGGCTGGCGCCGGGGCTGCGACCCTGGCCCAGGTGTTCGGACTGGCGCGGGTCCCAGCGCCGCAGGGATTGTCCGGGCGGATCGTGGCGGGTCAGGCGGAGCCGCCGTTGCGCGGCCTGCCCGGCCACGCCGCGGCAGTACTCCACCTGGCGCACGGGCAAGCCCCGGGCATCGTGCACCTGCAGCACGGGCGTATGCCGATGCACCGTGCTACTGGCGCTCACCCTGGATTTCCTCCCAGGTATCGTTCTCGTCCTCGCTGATGCTGTACCACGCCAGGTAGCGCTGGCGGCGCAGGTAGCCCTTGGCGGTGAGCACGCGCACCAGGCGCCCCTGGGGGTCGTAGAACTGCTGGTCGTTGTAGCCGCACAGGCGCAGGGAAGCATCGTTGACATAGCGCCAGCGCGCGGCGAAGTAGGGGCGGTAGACCCGCACCGGCAGGCCCTTGTTGTTGTACTCGACGCGCTCGCTGACCCGCCAGCGTTCGGCGGCGTCCACCAGCACCGGCTGGCCGTCCTCCAGTTGCAGCTCGCCGTGTTCGTCCACCGCCCAGGCCATGCCCGGCTCGACCTTCTGCTTGCTCTGCAGGACACGACCGAAGCCGTCGCTGCTGCTCAGGCCGATGCGGATCTGCAGCTCGGGATCACCGGGGTAGCGGTCGGCCTGCAATACCGCGCTCTGCACCGGCTGGCGCAGCTCCGGCGCCTGCATCCAGCTGAAGACATCGTAGTAGCAGGCGCTGGCGGCGTTCTGCAGGGCCGCGCCGGGGTCGGCGAGGACCGTGGCCAGGTCGTCGCTGTCGCGCTGGTACTCGCTCAGCGGCGCGAAGCCGGCCGGCTCGCCGTTTTCCGTGCCGTGGAAGCTGCTCGCCAGCACCCGGCCGAAACCGTCGTACAGGGCTTCCTGGATGTTCTGGTTGGGGTCGGTGATGCGCCACGGCTGCAGGCAGTGGTAATCGAACTCGGCGTGGGTCTGGCAGCCATCGGCCAGGGTAATGCGGGCTACCTGGCAGTGGTAGCGGTCGTCCTCGATCAGGGTCGGGCCATGGCTGCGGGTTTCGCGCATGGCCAGCGGACGGTGGAAGGCGCTGGCAGTGGCGAAGGTGGTGTAGCCCTGGCGGATGGCCCACAGCTCCAGCTCGGGCTGTGGCGGAAGAAATGCCGCCATGGGTTCGTAACGCAGGGCGATCAGCTTCTCGTGCAGTTCGTCGCGGCTCATCACCCGGTCGTAGGCCTGCAGCGCCTGCTCGTTGAGCTCGGCGCTCTCCAGGTAACCGGGCAGGGCCTCGAAGCTGGCCTGGCCATCCGCCAGGTCTTCGCGCGTCGCGCTGTCGGGGGCCTGGTAGCGCTGCACGCGCTGGCCGGTCAGGATCCGCTCGGCCTCGGCGTGCAGCGGACTTTGCGGGCCGCTCAGGTATTCGTAGCCGATCTGCCGCGCCGGCAGGCTGCTGCGCGGCAGCACCAGGGCATTGCCGCGCTGGCGCCAGGGCAGGCCGAGGCGCCAGCCCTGCGGATCGTCGAGGTGGATGGCCTGGGCGCGGGTTTCGTTGAGATAGTGGTCGTACTGCGCCTCGTCGTGGGCGTCACGCCACCAGGTCTGTTCGTGCTCGCTGTCGAACGGCGGCGGGTCGCTGACATCGCGGCGCCGGGCACAGTGCACGACCACGCCGTGGGTCAGCTGGCCGTAGGCGTCGTGGGCGAGGTTGACGCTGTGCTGGCCACGGGGGTCGTCGGCCTGGCGCTCGTAGTCCAGCGCGAGGTTTTCCAACGGCAGCGGCAGCATCCGCGCATAGGCTTGATGGGGGCTGGCCGGGGCCAGCTCGCGCACCAGGTAGCGATGCTGCTGCACCGCATAGGGCACGGTCTGTTGCGCGCTGTCGTCGAGGCCGTAGCGCTCGCTGCGCAGGGGCGAGCCGGCCAGGGCGTGGGCCAGGGCGCGCAGGCGCTGTTCGTCGGGGGCCTCGACGATCTGGTCGACACCGCTCTGGGCATCGAACAGCGCCAGCAGGTCGGGGCCAGGCGTGGCCGCCTCGTCGTCCGCGTAGAAGTCGTCCCGCGGGGGCGGCGGGTACTGGCCGGTATGGAACCAGGTCTTGCTCAGCAAGGGTGCGCTGAAGTGGACATCCTCGTCGCCGTGGGCGCTCTCGCTGTCGATCTGCAGGAGCAGGCCGAAGCCACGCATTTCCCGCTCCTGGCGATCATAGTGGCCGCGACGGTAGCGCAGGCGCTGCACCAGCCGGTTGCCGGTGATCTCGTCGAGCTGGGTCTGCCGGGTCACCAGGTGCAGGGCCAGCGGCAGGTGGCTGACCGCCGGCTGGCCGGCCTCGCGCAGTTCATGTTTTTCATCCAGCCATTCCTGCCCGGAACTGCGGTATTGCACCGTGCCGATCGAGCCCATGTTGTTGTCGCTGCGTTCGAGCAGGTAGGGCTTGCGCGCGACCAGGTCGAGGCGCCAGTGGCGCGGGGTCATGTGCGGCACGCTGATGACCAGGCTGGCGCACCCCAGCCCCTGCAGGTCGGCGACGCTGACCTGGCACAGCCGGTCGTAGCGCACCCCGGCTGGCCAGGGTTGCAGCACCGGGGCCTGCAGGCCGAAGCCGCAGCGGTTCATGAAGATCCGCGCGCCCTCGCTTTCCAGGTACAGCAGGTCGCTGGCACCGGAACCGTCGAGGTCGGCCAGGCGGACCCGGCTGGCGTCGAACCCGGCATGGGCGAAGGGCAGGCTGGCGAAGCGAAAGCCCTTGCCGAAGCTCCCGTGGCCGAGGTTTGGCCAGCAGCGCAGTTCATCGTGGCGGATGCGGATCAGGTGCTGCTGGCCGCTGCCGAGGATATCGCTGAAGGCCACCAGTTCGGCGCGGCTGTCGCCGAGCACCGGCAGGCGGTCGGCATCGTGGGCGATCTCCACCGGCGCGGCATGCCCCAGGTCGCGGCGGTTGGCATACAGACGCACGCTGTGCGGACCGATCAGGGCCAGGTCGAGCAGGCCGCCGCCGCTGAGGTCGGCCAGTTGCGCCAGCGGGTGCAGGGCTTCGCTGGCGATCGCCGTGTAGGGCACGAAGGTCTGCCACTCACGGTCGGCGTTGAGGGTGAAGAAGCCGTTCAGCCCCGGCGCGTTGACGCACCATTCGAGGCGACCATCGCCGTTCAGGTCCTGCAGCGATTGCAGCAGCGGGCGGCCGCTGTCGGCCAGGGGGATGCGCGGCAGCAGCGTCCAGTCGCCGTAGCGAATGCGATCGTTGGGTGCGTCGCTGCTGGTTTCATCGCCGGTTTCGCTGTCGTCGCGCAGCGGCTCGCGGTAGTACCAGCCGTTGTCGCGTTGATGCAGCACGCCGGGCAGGCCTTCGCCGTAGAGATCGACCAACTGGTAGTGCGGGGTGTCGTTGACGCCGGGCAGGGCGGGGAACTCGCTGACCTGGGCCGGCGCCTCGCTGTCGAACGGGGCATAGGTGAAGTCCAGCGGCGGCAGGCGGTCCGCACGCCCGCCGGCGGACCAGGCCTGGCTGTGCACGTGGCTCAGCAGGTTGTAGGACAGCGTGCTGGCCTGGTACTCCAGCAGCAGGCGGCGCACCAGCACCGGATCGGCGCCGAGGTCCTCGACGAAACGGTGGAACATCAGGACCTGGCGGCACAGGCGCAGGTTGCCCAGTTCGAAACCGTAGGCGAAGGAACTGTGCGGGTCGCTGCGCAGCGGCCAGGCCTGGGTCTCGTCGTAGCCGGGCCGGCCCTCCAGGCGGGTGTCGCGTTCGCCGTAGTCCAGCAGCAGCTCGAAATGCCATTGCCGGGTGTCGATGTCCTGCGGCTGCCACAGGTACAGCCAGGGATGGGCCTCGACATTGCCGTAGCAGACCCGGTTGAGGTAGCACTGGCCACGGAAGTCGCGGGGTTCGTCCGGTGCCAGGCCGGCCAGGTCCTCGCCCTTGTACTGGTAGAGCACGTGCTCGCCGTGGGTGTTCAGGCTCTCTTCCAGCAGCCATTCTGCGACCCGTCGCGGGTCGTCCGGGTCGCTGCTGCGCGAGGCCGGGTTGCGTCCGTAGAGGTGCAGGCTGCCGTCGCTGCCATGGACCAGCCAGAAGCCCGGATCGTCCGCATCGGCGCGCCAGTGCTCGATGCGCTGGAAACTGCCCTCGATACGCGGGAAGTGGCGGATCACCTGGTAGACCCGGTCGAGCGGCAGGCCACGGTACTGCTCCACCAGGGTGAACAGCAGCTCGCCGTTGGCGTCGCGTTCGGGCAGCCAGGCCGTGCCATCGGGGCCGACGATGACATCGTCATCGGTGTAGCGCGGCACGCCCTTGCTGGTGCGCCGGGCAACGCAGCCGTGATTGAGACTCCAGCCCATGCCGAACAGGCCGTTGCTGACCGTGCTGCGGTAGCTCAGGGTCAGCGCCGGCGCGTAGCCGCGCCCGGGGGAGAGCGGCAGGGGGATGTCCAGGGTCGCGGCACCGGAGGTACCGACCGCGCTCCAGCCCGTGCCGATGCTCTGGATGGCGCCACCGCCGCTGGGCAGGGTGGGCAGGGCGATTCCGGGCGTCTGATCCTGCATCACTCGCGCTCCATGGCCGCGGTCCGATGGAGCAAGAGTGCCTTGCGTGGCGGTTTTCGTTAACTGGCAGAAATATCAGGTAGCGGCCGGCGCGGGCCTCAGAACACCACGTCGGCGGCGGCCTGCACATGGATGCGCGGGCCGAAGCTGGTCATGCTGGCGAAGATCGCGTTGTGGTGGGCGCTGATCTGCGCGGCCGTGAGGACCGGGTTGTCCAGGGTGGAGTGGGCATCGGCCAGCAGCACCACCTCGTAGCCCAGGCTCAGGGCCCGGCGCACGCTGGTGTCGACGCAGAAGTCGCTCTGCAGGCCGCAGACCAGCAGGCGCTGGATGTCCCGCGATTGCAGCCAGGCCTGCAGGTGGGTGTGGTGGAAGGCATCCGGGGTGGTCTTGCGCACCCGCTGGTCGTCGGCCTCGGCCTGCAGCCCGCTGGCCAGCTGCCAACCCGGGCTGCCGAAACGGAACAGCGGGTCGCTGTCCTGCTCGTGCTGCACGAACACCACCGGCAGGCCGGCGGCGCGTGCCCGGGCAATGCTCGCGTTGATGGTCGAGAGCACCCGCTCGATGTCGTAGGCGGCGAATTCCCCGGTGCAAAGCGAAGCCTGTACATCGATGACCAGCAGCGCGGTTGTCATGGTGTCTCCTCGGATTGGCGGCAGGGTCAGCAGAGTAACGTGGTGCCCGTGGGGCTGGAAGCCCGGGCTTGCGGGCTTTTTGCCACTACCTGATATTTTTGTCAGTAGCGCGAAGCCTCCAGACTGACTAGCTTCTGCGGACCGGCGCCAACAGGGTGCCGCTTCAGCGCAGGGAGGGCCGTTCGATGGTCCGGGGCAAGGCAGCATCTTCCAGCACTTCTCTGGCGTGTATCGGCACGCCGCCAGTCCAGGCCGAGCAGTGGTTGCACAGCGGTTTCGATTCGGTCTTCGCCCTGCTGTGTCGTTGCGCGGCGCCGGGCTGCAACCAGGCGTTGTGGAACACTGACCTGGAACCCGAGGCGACGGCGGAGCCACCGCCGCAGACCGGTGCTCTGGTGCCGGCGGGTTCCGCGCCGCGCCTGAAGGTCCGCGCCGAAGCGGCCGCCGGGCTGATCGAGGACGGCTCGACCTACTGTGTCGATCACGGCGGCATCTACCACTTCACCGTCAACCTCAGCGATGCCGCGGGCGCCATCGTCGGCCTGCCGCTGCTGCCGCAACGCAGTTGGGCCGGCGGGGTGCTCTATCACTGCGACGGTCCCAGCGATGGCAATGGCGACATCCGCATCAGCGCCGATACCCGCGCGGCGCAGCCGGGGCAGAGCCATGCCCTGGTCCTGCCCGGGATCAATGCCAGCCTCAATGTGAAGGTCTATGAATTCGTCCAGGTCCGGCTGGTGACGTTCGTGCAGCTCGGCGAGCGGGTCAGGGCCGAGCTGGAGCTGTTGCGCCGCGACGGCCAGGCGTTCGCCGACCTCGGTAGCTGGCGCGGCCATGTACGGGTCGGCGAAGGGGCGAGCGCGCCGTTCATGCGTGGTCACGCGCCGGACAGCGTGCCGGTGAGCACCGGCTGGCTGCCGGCGACCTGCCCCGCGACCTTGCAGGTGCGCCTCGGTTTTCCGTCGAACCTGGACCGCCTGCTGGTGGGCAGCGTCGACCTGGCCATTCCCCCGCCCGACGCGTGAACCCGCCCTGTTTCAGGGGGTGCCGAACAGGGCGGTCCAGTAGATCCCCGCATCGCTTTTCGGGTCGGCGGCGTAGGCCGCGCCCAGTTCGCGCAGTTGTGGATTCATCAGGTTGGCACAATGCCCGGGGCTGGCCAGCCAGCCGTCGAGGACCTTGCGCGGGCTGTCGAGGCCGGCGGCGATGTTCTCGGCGATGCGCGAGCCGCTGTAGCCGGCCAGTTCGGCACGGTCGCCGGGGGTACGCCCGTCGCGGTCGACATGATCGAAGAAATTCTGGTTGGCCATGGCCCGGCTGTGGCTCTGGGCGGCTCCGGCGAGGGTGTCGTTCCAGCTCAGCGGGGTGGTCGCGCTCATTTGCTGCGGGCCGCACTGGCGGGCCTGGGCACGGGCGGCGTTGATCGCCTCGAGCAGGTTGCGTCCTTCGCTCTGCCAGTCGCCCAGGCGTGCGCTGAGCAGCGGCCGGGCCACCACGATGCGCCACTCGCGGCCTTCGCGGCTGACGCCGATATCGACGAACTGCGGGTCGAGCACCACCTGGCAGAAGCTTTCACGGATGGCCTGCATGGCCGCGCCGGCATCGCGCGGGCCGGACAGGCTGATGGCCTGGACATTGACCATGGGGTAGGCGACCCGTGCCAGTTGCTGCTGCAGGTCGCCCATGCTGGTGGCCGACAGCACCAGGCGCGGATCGCTGGCCAGCGGCGGCAGTTCCAGCGAGGCCTGGTTGGCGCAGGCCTGGGACTGGTTGCGGTAGGCGTTGATCGAGTCGATCAGTTGGCTTTCTTCGCTGGCCCGGGCCTGGCTGGCGAGCAGCGGGGCGAGGCACAGCAGGGCGAGGGACAGCATGGAGGAACGGACGCGCATTTGAATCTCCCTGGATCTGGCGCCACGCGGCGGATGACGGCCTGGCGTGGACTTCTTGCGATGAATCCGGCGGGTCCGCGCTCATGGCCCGGCCAGTGTCCCCGATGGATTGGGGGGTAAACGCGAGATGCAGCGTGCATGGTAGCCAGATTGGCCCGCGCCTGTCGTGTTTGTCTGGCATTGTGCCGTCTGGGTTCCCGCTGCGGTCAGCGTGCGGCGCCATTTTGCGGCTTGTAGAAGACAAATTTGCCAGTCTGCGCGGTTTTCACGAAGGTTTTCGCCCAGGCGGGAGAGACCTGGCGGTCGTGGAAGTAGAGGGCACCGCGGGTGTTGTCGGGGAGTTGGCGGTTGAGGGTCCTGCGCGCGATTTCCTTGGCCGCGAGGTAGGGCTCGTCTTCCTTGATCTGGTCGGCGCGGCCGTCGCACCACCAGGAGAACTGGCAGGCGTGGCGTTCCGAACCCTGCTTGACCACGGCACACAGGGTGTCGGGGAAGCCGTCGTGGCCGAGGCGGTTGAGCACCACGTTGGCCACCGCCTGCATGTCTTCGGGGCTGGCGCCCTTGGCTTCCCAGTAGATGGTGCGGGCCAGGCAGGTCAGGGTGTCGTCCAGGGCGGCGGCGCCGTCGGGGTCGACGGCCTTGGCTTCGCTGGGGGTGAGTTTTTCGTCGGGAGCGGGGCGGGTCTGGGTGGCCACCGCGTGTTCCAGGGCCTGGGCCTTGTCCTCGGCCTGGGCGGCGACCGGGTTGTCGGCGGCCGTGGCATGGGGCAGGGCGACGAGGGTGATGCTCAGGCAGAGTGCTTGCCACAGGCTGGCCATGCTCGGACCCCTCCGGCGAAGGTGCCCGGCACGGACTGCCGGCGCTACCTGATCGGTGGACTGGGGTGAAGTCCGATAATTCCGGGGTTGCCGCCGGACGGTAGCGTTTCGCTTGATGGGTGGGGTATGGCGTGTCGGCGATGAGCGCTTGCCTTGATCCTTGCGGCGCTCTTGAGATCGAGCGCCGCGCGGGCGGCGCTCGATCTCAAGAGCGCAGGAAAAACAGCGGCATGCGCCTGTCAGCCTTGGCTCGGTATTCCGACGAGCGCCCTACTGTCGGTCAAGGGTGAGGCCAGCCCCAGCCTCACACCACCCGCACACCCCGCACCTGCCATACCCCGACCCGCTCCGCGGCGAACGCCGCCGCATGCCGGGTCAGTTCGTCCAGGTGGCGGTCGCGCTTGCGCTCCGCTTCGATCATCGCCTTGCGCCCATGCTGCTTGAGCAGGTAGCTGTGGATCTGCTGGATCTCCACGGTGCGGAAGATCGGCGCCACATCCAGTACCGCCAGTTCCGCGTCACCGCCGGGGGCGCCGCTCGCCATCAGCACCTGCGGGCCCCGGGCGCCGCTCACGGCGAAACCCAGGGCCTCGAAGCACGGCACCTTGCCCTTGGCACAGGCCAGTTCGATCCGGGGATGCCGCTGGCGCAGCAATTCCAGCATGGCCCGGGCGATCCCGCGCCGGCGCTGGTTGCCGTCCACCGCCAGGTAGGCCACGGTGCAGGCCGTGTCCTCACCGGCGATGGGCAGGTACAGCAGGAAGCCGAGCAGGCGCTGCGGATCGTCCTCCGCGCAGGCCAGCACCAGCCCCACCGGCAGGCGCGTGCCGCCGAGGGCCTCGAGGTACAGGTGCACCTCGAAGCCCAGGCCGTACTGGTACAGGTTGTACAGCGGGTTGCTCGGCGGCAGGGCGGTGGCGCTGAGGTCGGTGAAGTGGTCCACCACCAGCTGCAGTAACTGGCTTTTCAGCGGTTCGGCAGGGGCGGTGGCAGAGAAGGACACAACGGGCATCGAGGAACAGGCTCCGGGCAGGCAAGGCGCGCAGTCTACCCCAGGCGCGCCGCGCGTGCCGTTCAAAGCCGGAACTGTCCGACCAGCCCCGTCAGTTCCGTCGCCAGCCCGGCCAGGGTGTGGCTCTGTGCCCGGGTCTGCTGGGCACCGCGCGCCGAGTCCGCCGAGAGGCCGCGGATGTTCAGCAGGTTGCGGTCCACCTCCCGCGCCACCTGGGCCTGCTCCTCGGCGGCGCTGGCGATCACCAGGTTGCGCTCGTTGATCTGGCCGATGGCGGCATAGATGCCCTGCAGCACCTGTTCGGACGCCTGGGTGGTGTCCAGTGCCGCGCGGGCCCTTTCGGCGCTGCTGTGCATCGAACTGACCGCCACCTCGGTGCCGTGCTGCACGCTGCCGATCATCTGCTCGATTTCCTGGGTCGACTGCTGGGTGCGATAGGCCAGGGTGCGCACTTCGTCGGCGACCACGGCGAAACCACGCCCGGCCTCGCCGGCGCGAGCGGCCTCGATGGCGGCGTTGAGGGCCAGCAGGTTGGTCTGTTCGGACACCGCGCGGATCACTTCCAGGACCTTGCCGATGTCGCGGATCTCCCCGGCCAGTTGCTGCAGGCGCGCGCTGCCGGCCTGCACTTCGCCGGCCATCGCCTGGGTGCCTTCCAGGGTGTCGCTGACCTGGCGCCGGCTCTGCTCGGCGAGACGGTTGGAGTCATTGGCCGCCTGGGAGGTGGACACCGCATTGCGCGCCACTTCCTCCACGGCGGTGGTCATCTCGGTGACGGCGGTGGCGGCCTGTTCCAGTTCCTCGTCCTGGCGGCGCAGGCTATCGGCGCTCTGCTCGGTGACCTGGTTCAGCGCGCTGGCGGCGTCGCTCAACTGCGCCGCGCAGGCGTTGATCCGGCCCAGGGTGTCGCGCTGGCTGTGCTGCATGCGCTGCAGCTCGGCGAACAGCTGGCCGATCTCGTTGCTGCCGGGCACCGTGACCGGTTCGCTCAGGTCGCCCCCGGCGATCCGCTGGAAGTGCCGGCCGGCCTCGCGCAGTGGCCGCAGCACGCGCTGCTGGACGAAGCCCCAGCACAGCGCCGCCAGCAGCAGGGTGGTGGCCAGCAGGGCGAGGCTCAGCCATTGCGCGCCGTGCAGGCGCCGCTGCGACTCGGCCATGATCTGCTGGCCGCGCTCGCCCAGGGCTTTCACCAGTTCCTGGCGCAGCGCCTGCAGGCGCGCCATGGCGTTGCCGGCATCGACGTTGACCGCGAAATAGCGATCCAGGGAATTGTCCAGGGTCGCCTGGCGCTGTCCGGCGATGGCCACGGCGTAGGCCTGGAAGGTGCGCTGCAGCTCGTCGGCCGTGGCCTTGAGCGCCGGGTCATCGACGGCGGCGACGAACTCGTCGACCAGCGCCTGGCTGGCGGCGATCAGTTCCTCGGAGCGGGTCAGGCGCCCCTTGGCGCTGTCGTGGTGGCCGCCTTGCTGCTCGATGAACCCTGAGGACACGTTGGCACTGGAGCGGATCGCCATGAGCAGGGCGTTGTTCAGCCGGTCGGCCTGGTGTGCGGTGCGGTCCAGTTCGCTGATCTGCGCGTCGCTGCCGACGGCGCCGCGCCAGGCGCTGACGGTGGAGAACAGCAGGGTGAGGCTGAACAGGCACAGCACCCAGAACATTCCGGTGCGGATCTTCAGGTCGGCAAACATGCGGGAGGTACTCCTTGGGGTCGATCCCGCCACTTGTCGAATGGGGGCGGGTTGCGACTGCTATCGGAGGGGCACGTCGAGCGCTTGAGGGGCGGGAGCCGGGTTGTGTTCGGTTATCGCACGAAGATTGTCGTTGCAGGCGCGGCGATACTCACCGGGGGTGACGCCGAAGGCCTGCTTGAACTGGCGGTTGAGGTGGCTCTGGTCGGCAAAGCCGAGGTCCACGGCGACGTTGAACGGCAGGTAGCCGAGGCGCAGCAGGGTCCGCGCGCGGGCCAGGCGGCGCTGCTTGAGCCAGGCGTGGGGCGGCAGCCCGGTGGCCTGGCGGAACACCCGGGCCAGGTAGAACGGCGACAGGTGCACCGCCGCCGCCAGTTCTTCCAGCGAGGGCGGGCAGTCCAGGCGCGCGTCCAGCAGCTCGCGGGCGCGGGCCACGGCCACCGGTTCGTGCCCCGGCGCGCGCGCGTCGCGTACCCGCGCATGGCGCTGCATCAGCAACAGCGCCGCCTCGCGCCAGGCCGACTGCTGCTCCAGGGCACTGGCACCGTGCTGGGCACTGTGGTGCAAGCCGAGCAGGGCGCGGAACACCAGCGGATCCTGCAGCACGCTGCTGGCGAAGCCCGGCGTGCCGCCACGGTTGAGTTCGAGTTCGTCGAGGACGTCGGTCATGTGCGCCACGTCCGGGTAGAGGCCGCGGTAGCTCCAGCCGTTTTCATGGGCGCGGGAGCCGGTGTGCAGTTCCTCCGGGTTGATCAGCACCACGCTGCCCACCGGCGCCAGGTGGTCGGCGCCGCGGTGCCAGAAGCACTGCGCACCGGTCTCGATGGCGACGATGGAATAGCCCTCGTGCACGTGGGGCGCGAAGCGTTGCTGGAAGTAGCGGGCCTGGAGCAGTTCGAGGTTGTCGAGGGCCGGCGCCTGCCAGAAGTGGGTCTGTTCCCGTGGAGCCTGTGTCATGGCAAGCCGTTCAGCCACCCGCGATAGACGAAGAAGAAGCCCATGCTCAGGAGCATGCTGAGCAGGGTGTTGCGGGTCCAGAGTACCAGCACCACGGCCAGCAGCGAACCCAGCAGGTAGGGATTGGCCGGGCTCAGGTCCAGTTGGTGCTCGGGGAGGAACACGATCGGCCCGCAGATCGCGGTGAGCATGCCCGGCACGGCGAAACCGAGGAACTGCCGCGCATTGGAGCTCAGGCGCAACGGCAGGCGCGGTTCGAGAAAGGCGTAGCGGTTGAGGAACACCAGCAGGCCCATGGCGAAGATCAGGACGAAGACCATCAGCGTGCTCCCGCGCATTTCTGACAGATGAAGCCGGCCGCCATGCCCAGCAGGCCGGCGGCGACCAGGGCGGTTTCCCATTTCCAGTAGCTGAACAGCACCGAGCAAAACAGCGCCACCGCCACGCAGACCACGGTCGGCAGGTTGCGCACGGTGGGCGCGATCAGGGCGACGAAGGTGGCGGCGATGGAAAAGTCCAGGCCGAGCTTGTCCAGGTGCGGAATGTTCTGGCCGAGGACGATGCCGGCCAGGGTGAACAGGTTCCACGCCAGGTAGAAGGTGAAACCGACGCCGAAGGCGTACCAGCGGTTGAACTGTTCGCGGTCGTACTGGCTGACCAGGGCGAAGAACTCGTCGGTCATCAGGAACCCCAGGGTCAGCCGCCAGCGCGTCGGCAGTTCGGACAGCACCGGGCGCATCGACAGACCGTAGAGCAGGTGCTGGGAGGTCAGCAGCAGGGTGGTGAGGAGGATCGAGAACAGGTTGGCGCCGCCCTTGAGCATGCCGATCGCCACCAGTTGCGCGGCGCCGGCGAAGACGATCGCCGACAGGCCCTGGCCTTGCAGCGGCGTGAGGTTGGCCTCGATGGCCATGGAGCCGGCCAGCAGCCCCCAGGGCGCGACGGCGAGGGACAACGGGATGCAGGCGATGGAACCCTGGATATAGGCGGTACGGGCGAGGGATGCGGGCATGGTCGACAGCGTGATCAGGAACGGCTGTACAGCATGCCAGAGCGCCCGCCAGACGCCTTGAACAATCTTGCGCTATGGGTGGCTGCTGAGCATCTGCTGCTGCGCCGCCCGGCAGCCGTTGATCTCCACGGCCTTCTGCACGTAGCTGGCGCGCTGCCGGGCGTCGAGACCGGCGAGCAGGCGGTAGACCTCGGCCTGGAAGTCGCGCTGGCGTCCCCATTGCAGGGCCAGGCCCTGCGGACGCTCGCGCAGGCACAGCAGGCGCACCGCCGGTTGCGGGTAGTAGCCGGCATACAGCGAGCTGCGCGCCGGTACCTGTTCCAGGGCCTGGCGGTACTCGGCGTCGTTGCGCAGGTCCGGGCACCAGTTGACCACTTCCAGCGCCGCCGGGGCGAAGCCCTGGGCGATGCTGGAGCGCAGCAGCGGGCAGGCTTCAGCGGCGATCTGGTCGGCGGGCAGGTAGGTGATGTAGTGCAGGGCCAGGCGGTACTCGGCCACCGGGTGCTGCAGCAGCGCCGCGCGCTGCAGCAGGGCCACCGCCGGCTGCAGGGTCTGGTCGAGGGCCTGGACCTTGCGGATCAGGTCCTGGTCGTTGCGGGCGGCGTCCAGCGGCAGGGCGTTGCTCTGTGCGTCGGCCTTCTCCAGCAACGGCAGGGCCTGGCGGTACAGCAGGTCGGCGTGCGGATCGATGACGGGCTCGGCGGCGAGCACGCTCAGGGGCAGCAGGCACAACAGGCAGAGAAGGGAACGATCAGCACGCACGTAGTGGATCCTTGTACCCGGTCGAAGGCGGGAAGATAAGGGCTGGAGTGCAATTCACGAGGCTGGGCACTGTCCATGGTGGGAAATCCATGATGGCGCATTCTAGCCGCATGCCTCGCGCGCCGAAACCCGTCGGGCGGTCATGCCGGTCAGGCGCGCACCGGATGCCGTGCTCGGGTAGAATCCCCTCCCTTTTGCCGACCGGAACGAGGAACGCGCGGTGCAGCCACAACAGGGCTTCGTCCTGACCCGCCATTGGCGGGATACGCCACAGGGCACCCAGGTGGAGTTCTGGCTGGCCACCGACAGCGGCCCGCGCCTGGTGCGCCTGCCGCCGCAGACCTCGGTGGCCTTCATTCCCGCGCAGTACGAGGCCCGCGCCCGCGAGCTGCTGCGTGGCGAGCGCGAGGTGGCGCTGCGCCCGCTGGCGCTGCGCGACTTCCAGCAGGCCCCGGTGCTCGGCCTGTACTGCCAGCAGCAGCGCCAGCTGATCCAGCTCGACAAGCGCCTGCGCGCGGCCGGCATCGAGGTGCTGGAGGCCGATATCCGCCCACCGGAACGCTACCTGATGGAACGGTTCATCACCGCCCCAGTGACCTTCGCCGGGCGTCTGGATGCCAGCGGCGTGTGCGACGAGGCGCAGTTGAAGCCGGCCAGCGACTACCGGCCGACGCTCCGGCTGGTCTCGCTGGACATCGAGACCAGCGAACGCGGCGAGCTGTATTCCATCGCCCTGGAAGGCTGTGGCCAGCGCCAGGTGTTCATGCTCGGCCCGGCCAATGGCGATGCCGGCGGCATCGACTTCGACCTGGCCTGGTGCGCCAGCCGCGCCGAGCTGCTGCAGCGCCTCAACGCCTGGCTGGCCGAGCACGACCCGGACGCGATCATCGGCTGGAACCTGGTGCAGTTCGACCTGCGCGTGCTCCACGAGCACAGCCAGCGCCTGAACGTGCCGCTGCTGCTGGGCCGCGACGCCCAGCCCATGGAGTGGCGCGAGCATGGCAGCCGCGCGCATTTCTTCGCCGCAGCCGCCGGGCGCCTGATCATCGATGGCATCGAGGCGCTGCGTTCGGCGACCTGGAGCTTCCCCTCGTTCAGCCTGGAGCATGTGGCCCAGACCCTGCTCGGCGAGGGCAAGGCGATCGACACGCCGTACCAGCGCATGGACGAGATCAACCGCATGTTCGCCGAGGACCGCCCGGCGCTGGCGCGCTACAACCTCAAGGACTGCGAGCTGGTCACGCGGATCTTCGCCCGGACCCGGCTGATGGACTTCCTCCTCGAGCGGGCCACGGTCACCGGCCTGCCGGCGGACCGCAGCGGTGGTTCGGTGGCGGCGTTCTGCCACCTGTACATCCCGGCGATGCACCGCCTCGGCTTCGTCGCGCCGAACCTCGGCGCACGCGAGGGCGAGGCCAGTCCCGGCGGATTCGTCATGGACTCGCGGCCGGGGCTGTACGAATCGGTGCTGGTGCTCGACTACAAGAGCCTGTACCCGTCGATCATCCGTTCGTTCCTGATCGACCCGGTGGGCCTGGTGGAGGGCCTGCGCGAGCCGGACGACGGGCACTCGGTGGCCGGCTTTCGCCAGGCGCGCTTCTCGCGCACCCGGCATTGCCTGCCGGCCATCGTCGAGCGGGTCTGGCAGAACCGCGAGGCGGCCAAGCGCGACGGCAACGCGCCGCTGTCCCAGGCCCTGAAGATCATCATGAACGCCTTCTACGGTGTGCTCGGCTCCAGCGGCTGCCGCTTCTTCGACCCGCGCCTGGCCTCGTCCATCACCCTGCGCGGGCACGAGATCATGCTGCGCACCCGCCAGTTGATCGAGGCCCGCGGCTACACGGTGATCTACGGCGACACCGACTCCACCTTCGTCTGGCTCAAGCAGGCGCACGCGCCGCAGGACGCCGACCGCATCGGTCGCGAGCTGGTGGCCGGGGTCAACCAGTGGTGGCGCGAGCACCTGCGCGATACCCACGGCCTGGAAAGCGCCCTGGAGCTGCAGTACGAAACCCACTACCTGCGCTTCCTGATGCCGACCATCCGCGGCGCCGAGGAGGGCAGCAAGAAGCGCTACGCCGGCCTGGTGCGACGCGCCGACGGCAGCGAGGAGATGGTCTACAAGGGCCTGGAAAGCGTGCGCACCGACTGGTCGCCGCTGGCCCGGGAGTTCCAGCAGGCGCTGTACCAGCGGGTATTCCTGCGCGAACCGTACCGCGAGTTCGTCCGCGACTACGTGCAGCGCACCCTGGCCGGCGAGCTGGACGAACTGCTGGTGTACCGCAAGCGCCTGCGCCGGCCGCTGGACGAGTACCAGCGCAACGTCCCGCCGCATGTGCGCGCGGCGCGCCTGGCGGACGACTACAACGACAGCCTGGGGCGGCCGCGGCAGTACCACCGCGGTGGCTGGATCAGCTACGTGATCACCACCGGCGGGCCGGAGCCGCTGGAGAACCGGCGCCACCCGATCGACTACCAGCATTACCTGGACAAGCAGCTGCAGCCGGTGGCGGATGCGATCCTGCCGTTCGTGGGGGATGACTTCAGCGGGCTGGTGGACCGGCAGATGGGGTTGTTCTAGTACACTCGACGCTTTCACCAGGCCAGGCCCCGTCATGCTGCGAACCGTCACCGATCTCGACCTGCGCCTGCTGCGCATCTTCGCCACCGTGGTGCGCTGTGGCGGTTTCACCGCGGCCCAGGCCGAGCTGAACATGAGCCAGTCGAACATCAGCATGCACATCGGCAGCCTGGAGAAACGCCTCGGGTATCGGTTGTGCGAGCGTGGCAAGGGCGGCTTCCGCCTGACCGCCAAGGGCCGGCGCATCCTCGACGCGTCGCGGTCGATGTTCGATGCCATCGGCCTGTTTCGCGACGAGGCGCAGGCGCTGTCGGGCAACCTGGTGGGCGACCTCTACGTGGGCCTGGCGGACAACGTCACCACCTTGCCCCAGGCGCGCTTCGGCGAGGCGCTGGCGCGCTTTCACCAGCGCGAGCAGGAGGTGCAGTTGAACCTGTACGTCAACTCGCCGACCGAGCTGGAGCTGGCGGTGATCGACGGCCAGCTGGACATGGCGGTGTCGTATTTCAGCCGCTCGCGCCCGAGCCTGGAGTACCTGCCGTTGTACAGCGAGGAGATCGGCGTGTTCTGTGGCGACCGTCACCCGCTGTTCGCCGAGGCCGAGCCGGACCTGGCGCGGATTGCCGCGTGCAACTGGATCAGCCATGGCTTCCTGGCGGAAAACCAGGAGCTGCCGCTGCACCCGCAGCGCAGCCGGGCCACGGCCTACCACATGGAGGCGGTGGCCCACGCGGTGCTGGCGGGCACGCACCTGGGCTACCTGCCGACCCACTATGCGCAGATCTGGATCGAGCGCGGGCGCATGCGCGCGTTGCAGCCGCAGCGGCTGAAGTACGAGGTGGTGCACAGCATGATCACCTACAGCGGCCGCCCGCAGAGCGAGGCGGCACGGGCGTTCGTCGAGGACCTGCTGGCGGTGCACGGGGTGGTTGTGCCGTAGGGGGCATCTACTGTTGACCGGCAGTAGCCATGGAGCGCTCGCCAGCCTTGCTGCAACCCTAGCGGGCCAGTTTTCCCGCCACCGCATTGCGATAGATCCGCGCATAGTCCGCGGCCGTCAACGGCAACGCATTGGTCTCGGACGACGAGATATCCGCCAGCGCCTGCTCCCCGACCCAGCCGGCATCCTCGCCGGTCAGGCCCAACTGCGCCAGGGTCGCCGGGATCCCGAGCCGCGCGCGCAGCTCCAGGACCCAGGCCAGCAAGCCATCGAAGCTCGCATCATCCAGCTCCAGATAACGCGCCAGCCGCGCGGCGGTGCTTTCGATGGCCGTGCGGTTGGCCACCAGCACATAGGGCAGCAGCACCGCGTTGAGCAACCCGTGGTGCAGGTGATGGCGCGCTCCCAGCGGGTGGGCCAGGGCGTGCACGCCGCCCAGGCCTTTCTGGAACGCCACGGCGGCGCTGGCCGAGGCGATCAGCATGCCTTCCCGGGCCAGCAGGTCGTTGCCGTCGTGCACGGCAGCCTCCAGGTGCAGCTTGACCAGGCGCACCCCCTCCACGGCAACCCCGGCGGACATCGGATGGCACAGCGGCGAGAACAGCGCTTCGAGGTGGTGGGTGAGGGCGTCCATGCCGGTGGCGGCGGTGAGCTTCGCCGGCAGGCCGGTGGTCAGCGCCGGATCGAGGATCACGCTGCGGGCCAGCAGTTCGCGGTGGCCGATGACTTTCTTCACGCCACGCACGGTATCGGTCAGCACCGCCTCGCGGCCCAGCTCGGAGCCGGTGCCGGCGGTGGTGGGAATGGCGATCAGCGGCGGCAGGCCCAGCACCGGGTAGTCGCCCAGGGTCGGGTAGTGCTCCAGTATCTGTGCCCATTCGAAGCGTTCCAGTCCCTCCTGGTCGCGACTGAGCAGGGCGATGCCCTTGGCCGCGTCGAGGGCGCTGCCGCCACCGAGGGCGATCAGCGAGTCATGCCCGCCCGCTGCGAAGACTTCGGCCCCGGCGCGGGCTTCAGCCAGGCTCGGGTTGCTCGACAGGCCATGGAACAGCGCATGCTCGACGCCCGCCGCGGCCAGGTGCTCGCGTACCGCCCGCAACGGCGGCAATTCCAGCATGCCGGGGTCGCTCACCAGCAGTGGCCGGCGCATGCCGGCCAGGGCGCAACGCTGGGCGAGCAGGTCCAGGGCGGCGACGCCGCAGAAGATCTCGGTGGGGTAGTTCCAGTAATGAATCATGGTGATTTCCTGTGTTCAGGCATGCCCCGTCCCGCCGGCCAGAACACCGGTGACAGGGACGGCAAGCACGGCAGGGAAGGGTGTCAGTCGACGGTGCGACCGGCGAAGCTGAGGCTGCTGGCGATGCGCCGATGGGGTTTGGCCAGGACGAGGTAGGCCAGGCCGAACAGCGCCAGCGCGGAGAACACCAGCACCACCGCCCAGACCTGGAACCAGGGCGCGCCCGGTGGCGCCAGCAGTTCCCGCGGCCAGGCCACGTTGATCGCTTCGAACAGCAGCCAGCACACCGCGAAGACATTGATCGCCAGGCCCTTGCGGCCCAGTTGCAGGGCACCCTTGGCCGGGTCCCAGCGGCCGCTGAGACGGGCGTAGAGGGCACTGACGGTGACGATCAGGAAGACGAAGAAGAAGCCGCCGCTGCCGAAGGCGATCAGCGTGCCCACGGCGGTGGCGTTCAGCCCCAGTGCCAGGCCGAGGCTGGCCAGCAGGGTGCTGCAGACCATCGCCGCCATCGGCACCTTGCGCCCGTCGACCCGGCGCAGCAGCGCCGACGCCGGCAGGATGCCGTCACGGGCCATGCCGAAGATGGCGCGGCCGATGTAGGTCTGCACCGAGACCACGCAGGCGATGAAGGCGATCAGCACGATGGCGACGAAGGGCCGCTCGGCCCAGGCGCCGAAGGCATCGGTCACCGCCGGGGTCACCGGGTCGATGATCTGCCCGCTGACCACCGCGGCCGGGTCCTTGAACGACAGGGTCACGGCGAACGCGGTGAGCATCACGGTCAGGCCCACCACCAGCATCGAGCGGAGGATCGCCCGTGGCGTGGAAACCCGCGCATCGGTGGTTTCCTCGGACAGTTGCGAGCAGGCATCGAACCCGAGGAAGGCCCAGCCACACACGGCCATGGCCGTGAGCAGGCCGCTCAGGTACGAGCCGTCCGACGCACTTTCCGCGCCCAGGGTACTGAACAGCAGCGCGAACGAATGGTTGCGGAAGAACAGCAACAACAGCACGCCGATGCCGATGGAGGCGATGGCCTCGGCGAAGATCCCGGCATTGACGAAGTACTTCAACGGGTTGATGCCCAGCAGGTTGACCCCCAGGCCCAGCGCCAGCAATGCCGCGCCGCAGGCGACCTGGGCGTTGGCCGAGGGGGGCGCGTCGAACAGCAGCAGGCCGAGCCAGAACCCGCCGAGGTAGGCCACGGTGGTCAGTGACGCCAGGGCGGCGGCCAGGTACAGGAAGCCGGTGAACCAGGCCAGGCGGTCACCCACCAGGCGCCGCACCCACTGGTAGCAGCCGCCGGCCAGGGGGAACTGCGAGGACAGCTCGGCATACACCAGGGCCACGCTCAACTGCAGCAGCAGGCACAGCGGCACGATCCACACCCAGGACGGTCCGACGCTGATGGCGCCGAGGGACATCACCGAGTAGATGCCCACCACCGGGGAGATGGTGGCGAAGCCCACGGAAAACGACGACCACAGGCTCAGGCCGCGGTCCAGCTCCTGGCGGTAGCCGTGGCTGGCGAGCAGGTGCTCGTCGGGATTGGAAGGAACGGACATGGGGGATCCTCGGCAGGTATTGGAATTGTTATCGAGATCCGGTGCCTCTGTGGGCACTCGAGGTTCCGGCACAGGGTATGCCGGGGTTGCGTCAGGGAGAATTCATGATTGCTGCGGCTGGCATCAGGATTTGTTGATGTGAAGGGTCTGCCCGAGGGCGTGGGCATGCAGTGATCAATCGACAGGATTAATGGCTAATTGATATCTTACCTGTGGGTGTGGCTGGGCTCTTGAATGTTCGAGCGACCCCAGCGCCGACAGGCCCTGGCAGCGTTCACTGGTGAGGGCGGCGCCTGAAACCGGCGCTTTTCCGCTACCCGCACAGACCAGGTCCATCGTCAGGCAGTCAAGGATCAAATGACCCTCATCGCACTCGTGTTCATTCTGCTCAAGACGATGTTTTTCGAGCTGTTTCCCTTCCCTGCGCACATCGAGCCGGTGGTGCCGGATTTCACCGCACCGAAACCACAGACCCGCCTGGACCGGCATATTCTCGGGCAAGTGCAGACGCGCGGCTGGTACCCGGTCCACGTTGCGCCCCAGGGGCAGGAAGCGGGTTTTTCCTATTCGCTAGGGCTCTACGCCAACTATGCCTACCCCGAGGTGGTGATTGTCGGCATGCCGCCGCAGGTCGCCCAGGCGTTTCTCCAGATCGTGGCGGTCCGTGCCGTGCAGCGCGAACGAAAGCTTGAGATGTACACCGGCTACGACGGCATCGCAGAGGGCACCCAGGTGGCCTTCGTGCCCGTCGCCCGGCGCCATTTTCCCGCGCATTTCGACTATGGCGCCTGGTTCTACGAGAGCCTCGGGATCCAGCCTTCCTTCGTGCAGATGGTCTGGCCCGATGCTTCCGGGAAGTTTCCCTGGGAGCGGGGTTACGACGCCGACTACGCAACCGTTCAACCGCTGCTGACCCAATGACCGGACCCATGTCCTCTTCTTCGACCCGCCACCGCCCGGATCCATGCTCATGACAGAAACCACCCATGCCGGGCGCAAGGCCGTGAAGACCTCCGCTACAGCAGGCAGCCTGACCCGTTGGGTGCAGCTTGCGCTTTGCGCGCACATCCTTGTCGCGTTGATCGGTTCTGTCTGCGAGGTCCTCGAGTACCGCCTTCTCGTCAACTACGAGCAAGCCGTCTACCCGACCCTGGACGCCGCATTGCTGGACGATGCCGCCAACAGCGCGCGCATGGACCACCTGCTCCTGCTGCGCCTGGCGCTCTTCGTGGGGTCGGCGGTGCTGATGCTGTGCTGGATCCATCGCGCCAGTTTCAACCTCTGGCAATTCAGAGGCCAGACGCTGCGCTTCACCCCGGTTGGAGCGGTGCTCGGCTTCCTGATTCCGCCGGTATTTTTCTGGAGGCCGTTGCAGGTGATGAAGGAGATCCATGCGGCGAGCCACATGCCCAACGCAGCGCTGTCAGGCAAAGCCGCCCTCCCGGTGTTGCTGTGGTGGTGGTCGTGGCTTGCGCTGCTGGTCCTGGCCGTTCTGTGCGGTGTCTCTGTCCTTGGCACCGATCTGCACCAGCAGAAGACCTCCAGCGTTCTGTTCATCGTGTTCAACCTCACGCTGACCTGCCTTGCCGTATTGTCCCTGGCCCTGGTCGACGGCATTGACGGGGCACAGGCGCGCCACGGATTTCGCCCGGCATCGGTCGCTCCGCCAGCGGGCCAGCCTGAAGCCCGTGCCCCGACCACTCAGGACGCGCCTTGTCGCTCAGGCGGGAACAGTTGGCGTTGGTTCGACCTGGACCTGACCCGGAAACAGGCGATCGGGGTGTTGATCATCCTGTGGTGGGTGTTCTGCCTGATAGGCACGCAGGATGACGCCAATCCATTGCCCCTCGATCTGGCCATCGCCAACGCTCTTTTCGCCTTTCCGGTCACGTTCTGGAGTGTGCAGCTGATTCACGCCGTTCGAGGCGACAAGGACCGGCTCTCCGCGGAAATCATCGTCGGCATCGGCGTATGGGGCTATGTCTGGCGTTTCTACCTGCTGCTGGTCCTGGCCACGCTGATCTGCGCGGTGATCCTGGCCTGGACCCGCCTGGCTCCGGGTGAGGTCGGGCCATCGCTGACCTATTTCATCGCCAGCAATCTGCTCATCCTGCTCATGATGTCGCTCCTGTGCTGGCTGCTGTTCTCGCGCAACCGCAAAGCGCAACTGTACCGGCTGCTGTCGATCCGGCGTTGAGATCGCCGCTCGCCCCGGCCCCTGAAGATCACCGTGGCCGCTTCGTCATACCCATGCGAGGCGACCGCGGTGCATGCCCTGAAGCACGCATCTCGCGGCACCTCAGCTAACCTTTGAACTGTTCGTCGATGGCGGGCCTCGAATCTCTGCGTCCGCCGTCGAGCCTCGCGCCTTGCGTGCAACAGGGGCGGGCAGTCGGTCCATCGGGCAGGGAACTCACGCCAATCACACCGGGGCTCGCCTCGTGGGAGAAGAGATGAACAACAGGATCAAGTGGAGGGGCGCGCTGGTCGGCCTCGCGCTGGCATGCGGCTTCGCCAGCGTCCAGGCCGCCGAGCCGAAGAAGGTCGATGTGCTGCTGGTGGGCGGCGGGATCATGAGCTCGACCCTGGCGATCTGGCTCAACGAGCTGGAGCCGGGCTGGTCGATGGAGATGGTCGAGCGCCTGGACAAGGTCGCCGAGGAAAGCTCCAACGGCTGGAACAACGCCGGTACCGGCCACTCGGCCCTGGCCGAGCTGAACTACACCCCGGAGAAGGACGGCAGGATCGACATCAGCAAGGCGGTGGAGATCAACGAGTCGTTCCAGATCACCCGTCAGTTCCTCGCCTGGCAGGTCAAGGCCGGGGTGCTGAACAACCCGCGTTCGTTCATCAACACCACGCCGCACATGAGCTTCGTCTGGGGTGACGACAACATCGCCTTCCTCAAGCGTCGCTATGACGCACTGCAGAAGAGCCCGCTGTTCCGCCCGATGCAGTACTCGGAAGACCACGAGCAGATCCGCAAGTGGGTGCCGCTGATGATGGAAGGCCGTGATCCGCAGCAGAAGCTGGCGGTGACCTGGACGCCGATCGGCACCGACGTCAACTTCGGCGAGATCACCCGGCAGTACGTGGGCTACCTGCAGAAACAGCAGAACTTCAGCCTCAAGCTGAACAGCGAGGTCGAGGACATCAGCCGCAACGCCGACGGTTCGTGGCGGGTCGAGTACAAGAACCTCAAGGACGGCAGCAAGACCAGCACCGATGCCAAGTTCCTGTTCATCGGCGCCGGCGGCGCGGCACTGCCGCTGCTGCAGAAGTCCGGGATCGAGGAAGCCAAGGACTACGCCGGCTTCCCGGTGGGCGGCTCGTTCCTGGTCACCGACAACCAGGACATCGCCCTCAAGCACATGGCCAAGGCCTACGGCATCGCCTCCACCGGCGCACCGCCAATGTCGGTGCCGCACCTGGACACCCGGGTGCTGGATGGCAAGCGGGTGATCCTGTTCGGCCCGTTCGCCACCTTCTCCACCAAGTTCCTCAAGGAAGGCTCGTTGCTCGACCTGTTCGCCAGCATGTCGGTGCACAACGTCTGGCCGATGGTACGGGTCGGCGTGCGCGAGTTCGATCTGGTGAAGTACCTGGTCGGTCAGCTGATGCAGAACGACGATGACCGCTTCGCCGCCCTGCAGACCTACTTCCCCCATGCGAAGAAGGAAGACTGGCGCCTGTGGCAGGCCGGGCAACGGGTGCAGATCATCAAGAAGGACCCGGACCTGGGCGGCGTGCTCAAGCTCGGCACCGAGGTGGTGATCGCCAGGGATGGCAGCATCGCTGGCCTGCTGGGCGCTTCGCCCGGTGCCTCGACCGCGCCGCCGATCATGCTCGACCTGATGAAGAAGGCGTTCAAGGAACGCATGGAATCGCCGGCCTGGCAGGACAGGCTGAAGCAGATCATCCCCAGCTACGGCACCCACCTGAACGACGACCCGGCGGCGGTGGAACGGGAGTGGGCCTATACCAGCGAAGTGCTGCAACTGGCTGCGGCACCGGGGATCGATCAGCGGCAGGATCCCGCCAATCCGCAGGACATCGATCCGCTCGGGCAGAAGCACGGCGATGCTGACCCGGACCTGAATCCGGACGCCGCGCAGTAGCGCCATGTGAACGGCAGGTGCGCGGGTCCGCCGCGCGCCCGCCGGGCGGTGTATCCTGCGCCCTCGATTTCCGCCTCATGGAGTGACCGATGGCGCAAGCCCCTGGCAGACCCGACTGGGTCCTGCGCACCGCCGAACCCGGCCGTATCGAGCGCATCGAAGCCTGGTTCGGCGGCCACGGCTACGACCCGCACCGCCACGACACCTATTCCATCGGCCGCACGCTGGCCGGCGTGCAGAGCTTCCGCTACAAGGGCGCCTTGCGCCATGGCATGCCGGGCAACACCCTGGTGCTGCACCCGGACGAGGTGCACGACGGCATGGCCGGCACCGACGCCGGTTTCCGCTACCGCATGGCCTATATCGACCCGGCGCTGATCCAGCAGGTGCTCGGTGGCGAGCCGCTGCCGTTCGTGGCCGGCGGGCTGTCCGCCGACCCGCGGCTGTACCACGCCAGCGAAGCCTTGGTGCAGGCGCTGGATCATCCGCTGGAGCCCATGGAAGAACAGGACGCGCTCTACGACCTGGCCATGGCCCTGCGCGCGGTGGCCGGCAAGCCGCGTGGACGCAAGCGCCTGGACTACGTGGCGGCCGAGCGGGCGCGGGCGTTCATCCTCGAGCACCTGGACAGCAACATCACCCTGGACATGCTGGAGCGCGCCAGCGGTCGCGAGCGCTGGAGCCTGTCGCGGGATTTTCGCGTGCTCTACGGCACCAGCCCGTACCGCTTCGTCACCCTGCGCCGGCTCGACCGGTTTCGCGGGCTGATCCTCGCCGGCTTCGCCCTGGTGGACGCCGCGCTGATCGCTGGCTTCCACGACCAGAGCCACATGACCCGGCACTTCAGCCGTTGCTACGGCGTGCCGCCGTCGCGCTGGCTGGAGCGCCTGCAACTTGCAGGATCGTACAAGAAGGGGCTCCCGGACCTTCGCTAGGCTTGCCGCTCCCATCAATGAACCAGGAGCGATCCATGTCCAGCCAATCACTCACCAGCATCGACCTGCGCGGCAAGAGCGCCCTTCTGACCGAGCAATGGAGCCCGCGGGTGGTCGCCGAGATGAACGACTACCAGTTCAAGGTGGTGCGCATCGAGGGCGATTTCATCTGGCACGACCACCCGGAAACCGACGAGGCGTTCCTGGTCCTGGAGGGCCAGCTGCGCATCGACCTGCGCCACGGCAGCGTGCTGCTCGGGCCGGGCGAGCTGTACGTGGTGCCGCGCGGGGTGGAGCACAAGCCCTATGCCGAGAAGGAGGTGCGGCTGATGCTGATCGAGCCGCGCGGGGTACTCAACACCGGGAATGAAGGGGGAGAGCGGACGGCGCAGAATGATCTGTGGATCTGAGCGTCTGTGATTTCAGTGAGCGTGGGCGCTTGTCAGGGGATTGCATCAAGGCTGCCGCCTGCCTTGCCCCTTGGGGTGTTCTTGAAAGCGAGCGTCGCCCGCGTGGCGCTATTTCTTCGCCACGCTGGTCTCACCCGGGTTGGCCGAGGATTTGACGTAGCGCTTCTCGCGCATGACCTCGCGCAGGATCTTTATAAGACGTTCATTTTTCACCCTGGAAATGGGTTCCAGATTGCCTTGCATGCCGCGCAGCGCGGGCAGGGCAATTGCGCGTCCTACGTGGGGGGCGACGGCCGCCCCGACGATGCCGGCAGGTGTCGGGAGACCTTGCGGGTTGAGTGGGTCGATGACGTTGACGTAAAGGCCTTGCGGGTTGGCTGGACTGACAATGATGCCGTTGACGGTTACGGCTGCGGGCCGGAAGGGCAGTACATCGCCGACCGGAGGGGCCTCCTTGAACGTGTTGATCTGCGAAGCCGGTCGCGCAGGCATTCGTGCTTCCTTGTCACCCGTAAGGCGACGGAAGTCCTGGTAGTAAAAGAGGTAGGGCGTGTCAGCGGGGTCATAGGGGATGAATACGCCGCCCTCACCGTTCAGACCGTTGGTAACGGTGCGCTGAGAAACATCGATCGGACGTTCACCGGTCTTGAGATAGTGCTCCCCGAGCGGATCTTCGAGCATCAACACCCCTCCATAGGGACCACGGTAATAGATCCCGTCACCGTTATGGCCGACAGCGATGTATTCGCCCGGTGTGAGGCCAGCCATTCGCGGAGCAGCGCCGCCAAGCCCGGATTCGGGCCAGAGATAATTCTCGGTCAGCACGAAGCTGCCGCCTTCGTTGCTGGGGGTGAACGAGACGCAGCCAGGCAAGGACACGGCGGCAAGGACCAGGAACAGATTGCGTAGCAGGCTCAACAGTCGCGTCCTTTCGATAGCTTGAAGGCATAGTGAGGTGCGCGATGATGAGGTTAATGGCCTACTGACATCAAACGATTTTTTGCCAGCTATTCAGCCGGTGTGGCAAGTGGTGCGTTGTGAGCGCGAGCTTGCTCGCGAACGACGGCAAAGCCGTCGTAAAACCTGAATCCGCGACTTCCCAGGTACACACGGGATATCGGCTTTGCGGCCGCTGCGCGCCCGTTCGCAAGCAAGCTCGCTCCCACTGTCCGGAGGGTGGCCCTACAGAGCGGTGGCACGCAGCGCCGGCGCCTCGTCTGGCACCCGTCGCCCCGGCATGTCCTCCAGCAGGCGCCGCGTGTACTCGCTTTGCGGTCGCTCGAACACCTGCTCGGTCGGCCCCTGGTCCACCAGCCGGCCCTGGCTCATCACCAGCACCTGGTCGCTGATGCCGCGCACCGTGGCCAGGTCGTGGGAGATGAACAGGTAGGTCAGGCCCAGGTCCTGCTGCAACTGCTGCAGCAGGTCCAGGACCTGGGCCTGGACCGGCGCATCCAGCGCCGACAGCGGTTCGTCCAGCACCAGCAGTTCCGGCTGCGCCGCCAGTGCCCGGGCAATGGCGACCCGCTGGCGTTGCCCGCCGGAGAGCTGGGCAGGGCGGCGATGCAGCAAGTCGCCCGGCAGGCCGACCCGACCCAGCAACTCCAGCACCCGTGCCTGGTGATCCCGCCTGTGGCCAATCCCGAAAGCACGCAACGGCTCGCTGATGATCGTCAGCAGGTCATGCCGCGGATCGAGCGCGGCATAGGGGTTCTGGTAAACCAGTTGCACCCGCCGCCGATAGCCCTGTAACTCGCGGCGACCGGCGCCCAGTACCTCCATCCCGTCGAAGTGCACGCTGCCGGAGCTGGCCTGTTCCAGGGCGAGAATGATCCGCGCCGTGGTCGACTTGCCCGAACCGGACTCGCCCACCAGGCTGGTGGTGGTGCCCCGTTGCAGGCTGAAACTGACGTCTGCGACCGCCGCCGGCCCCTGGCGGTTGAAACTGCGGTGCAGGCTGGTCACCTGCAGCAAGGGGACTTCTCGCCCCGCTGCCGGCGCGCGGCGGCGCTGCTGCAGGCGCGCCAGTGGCGAGGCCTGCAGCAGTTGCCGGGTATAGGGGTGTTGCGGTGCGTGCCACAACTGCGCCGGCGTGCCGCTTTCCAGCAGGCGACCGTGGCGCATCACCAGGATGCGGTCGGCGCGGTCCAGCGCCACCGCCAGGTCATGGGTGATCAGCAGCAGGCTGCTGCCGCGCTCGCGCACCAGCACCTGCAGGCGATCGAGGATCTGCCGCTGCACGCTGACATCCAGGGCGCTGGTGGGTTCGTCGGCGATCAGCAGCGGCGGATCGTTGGCCAGGGCGATGGCGATCAGCACCCGCTGGCACATGCCGCCGGACAGTTGATGGGGGTAGCGCGCAAGCAGGGTTTCCGGCGCCTTGAGGCCGACCTCGCGCAGCAGTTGCAGGGCACGGGGACGAGCTTCGGCGGCGGGGACGCCATGCACGGTCATGGCCTCGACTACCTGGGCGTCGATGGTTTTCACCGGGTCCAGCGAGGTGCCCGGATCCTGCGGCACGAAGCCCACCAGCCGGCCACGCCGTTGGCGCCAGGCACGCTCGTCGAGGTCCTCCAGGGCCTGGCCTTGCAACCACAACTGGCCCTGCAGCCGTGCCGACGGCGGCAGCAGGCCGGCCAGGGCGGCGGCGGTGGTGGACTTGCCCGAGCCCGACTCGCCCACCAGGCAGACGATCTCGCCCGCCGCGATGTCCAGGTCCAGGCCGGTCACGGCGGGTTGCGTCGCCCCTGGGTAGTCGACGCCGAACTGACGGATACGCACCAGTGCTGCGCTCATGGCTGTTCTCCCTGAAGACGTTGCAGGCCGCGGCCCAGTTGCTGGGTGGCGAGCACCACGGCCGCCACCACCAGCCCCGGCAGGGTGGTGTACCACCAGGCGGCGACCATGTAGTTGCGCCCCTCGGCGATCAGCAGACCCCATTCCGGTTGCGGTGGCGGTGCGCCGAAACCGAGGAAGCTCAGCGCCGACACCGCCAGTACCGCGCTGGCGAACTCCAGCGCGGCCAGGGCCAGCAGCGGCCCGGCGGCATGCGGCAGGACATGCCGGCACAGGTTGCTCCAGGGCCCGACGCCGACCACCCGGGCCGCTTCGACGAAGGTCCGGCTGCGCCAGCGCAGCACTTCGCCGCGGGCCAGGCGGGCGAACACCGCCACCGACGACAGGCCCACCGCCACGGCGATTTCCAGGGTGCCGAAACCCAGGGCGGTGACGATGGCCATGGCCAGCAGCAGCGCCGGAATCGCCATCAGCACTTCCACCAGCACCGCCAGGACCCGGTCGGCAACACCGCCGAACCAGCCGGCGACACCGCCCAGCAAGGTGCCGACCAGCAGGGCGATCAACACCGCGATGGCAGTGGCCTGCAGCGACAGCGCCGCGCCATGCACGCAGCGCGCATACAGGTCGCGGCCCAGGTGGTCGGTGCCGAACCAGTGCTGCGCGGAGGGCGCGCGCAGGGTCTGGGTCGGGTCGGCGAGCAGCGGATCGGCGCTGCTGAACAGCGTCGGAAAGAACGCCCAGCCGAGCAACAGCAGGAACAGCAGCAGGCTCAGGGCAAGCGGAAAACCGGGCCAGTAGCGCAGCGCGCGGGAGGGCGCGAAGGTCGGTTGCAGGATCATGGGTGGCTCCCTTGGCGAAGGCGCGGGTCCAGCCGCGGATAGAGCAGGTCGGTGAGCAGGTTGGTCAGCACGTAGAGGGTTGCCGCCAGCAGCACCACGCCCTGGACCACGGCGATGTCCTGGCTGGCCACGGCGGCCTGGGCCAGGCGCCCGACGCCATCGCGGGAGAACACCGTCTCGGTGACCACCGCGCCGGCCAGCAGGTTGCCCAGCAGGGTGCCGGTCAGGCTGAGCAGGGGGATCGCGGCATTGTGCAGGACATGCCGCCACAGCAGGCGCCAGCGGCCCACGCCCTTGCTGCGCAAGGCCTGGACGAACGGCTGCTGGCTGACGCTGGCGAGGGAGCGGCCAAGCACCTGGGCGATCATCGCCGCGCAGGGCAGGGCCAGGGTCAGCGCCGGCAGCACCAGGCTGGCGACGCCGTGCTCACCCATGGCCGGCAGCCAGTGCAGGCGGAAGGAGAACAGTTGCAGTAGGAGCAGGCCGACCCAGAAGGTCGGCAGCGACACCACCAGCGCCGGGGCATTGTGCAGGGCGGCCTGCAACGGACGACGGCGGACCTGCCGGGCTGCCAGGGCAACGCCGATGCCCAGCGGCACGGCGAGCAGCAGCGCGGCAAAGGCCAGGGCCAGGGTGGCCGGAAGTGCTGCGGCCAAGGCCGCCGCCACCGGCTTGCCGGTCTGCAGGGACACGCCCAGGTCCAGGTGCAACAGGCGCCACAACGCGCCGCCGTACTGCTGCCAGAGGCTGCCGTCGAGGTGATAGCGGGCGCGCAGTTCGGCGACCTGGGCCGGGTCTGCGGTACCCGGCTCGCCGCTCTGGGCCAGGAGGATCGCCACCGGATCTCCCGGCAGCGCGTAGAGGATGGCGAACGACAGGCTGAAGGCGGCCCACAGTACCAGCAGGGCCTGGGCCAGGCGCCAGAGGGGAGAGGTCTTCATGGTCGTACCAACCAGGTGTCGTAGAACTGCAGGCGGGTCGAGGCTTCGTAGTGCAGGCCGCGCACGGCGTCGCGGAAGGCCGTCACCGTGGCTGCTTCCACCAGCGGGATCACGTGGCCCTGGGCGAGCAGCTCGGCGCTGGCCTGCTGGATAAGTGCCCCGCGTCTGGCGGCATCGAGGCTGGCGGCGGAGTCCTGCAGCGTCTGGTCCAGGGGCAGCGGCCCGCGGACATTGACGTTGCGCCCGGAGGAGAGGAACACCGTGCGCAGCACGTCCGGGTCGGCGCGGGTCAGGTTGAAGAACCACAGGCTGTAGTCGAGGGAAGTCTGCTGCAGGCTGACCTGGCCGATGGTGGACTTGTTCAGGCGCAGTTCCACGCCGATGGCGCGCAGTTGCTGCTGCACCAGCTCCAGCACAGGCGTGGTGGCCTGCCAGTAGTCGAGGGCGAAGCCCAGGCGCTTGCCGTCGCGCTGGCGCCAGCCATCGGCGCCTCTGATCCAGCCGGCCTCATCCAGCAAGCGGCCGGCGCCCTCCGGGTCGTACGCCAGGTGGCTGCTGAGGTCCTGGTAGAACGGCGTGCTGCTGGCCAGCACCGAGGTGGCCGGCTTCTGGAAGCGCGAGATCACGCCCTGGAACTGCCTGCGGTCGATGGCCTTGTTCAGTGCCTGGCGCACCGCCCGTTCGTCCAGCGGTGGCCGCGAGACATTCGGCGTCAGGCTGAACACGATGCCGGGATTGGGGCGGTTGATCGACGGCACGCCCTGGGATTCCAGCACCGCTTCGTCCTGCACCGGCACGCTGGTGTTCACGTCGATCTGCGCCGACAGCAGGCTGCCCAGGCGCACCCCGGACTCGGGGAGGATGTGGAACTCGATGGCATCCAGCCAGGCGCGGCCCTGGTGCCCGGCGAGGGAAGACGGCCAGTGGTAGTCGGGGCGCGCCTCGATGCGCACCAGGCGGTTGTGCTCGAAGCTTTTCACCGTGAAGGGACCGGAGCCGGACAGCGCCCCCTGGCACCGTTCCTCGGCGCTGCGTTGCAGGGTGGCCGGCGACAGCAGGCCCAGGCTCATGGTCGAGCTGGCCTGGAGAAACTGGGCATTGGCCTGCTTGAAGGTGACCTGCACGCTCAAGGGGCCGTTGACCTGCACCGACTCAAGTCCAGCCAGGTAGGTGCCGGCCAACTGCGCCCGGGCGCCCAGTGCGACGATCGCCTCGAAGTTGGCCTTCACCGCCGCCGCGTCCAGCGGGCTGCCGTCGGCGAAGGTCACGCCTTCGCGCAGGTGGAAGGTGAACTGCCGCGAGTCGGCGCTGACCTCCCAGCGCTCCGCCAGCCACGGCACGATCTCGGCGCTTTGCGGGTCCTGGTCGGTCAGCGAGTCCACCAGTTGCCGGCCGACGTTGAGCGCGGTGTTGTTGCCGGCCTGTTGCGGGTCGATGCAGTTGGGGTCGCCATCGAAGGCGACCCGCAGCACGCCGCCGTGTTGCGGCTGTGCCGGGGCGACGCTGGCGTGCTGCTCGGGCTGGCCGTCGCAGCCCGCCAGGGCCGCGCTCAGGGCCAGGATGGCCAGGGGTCGGTACATGGACACTCCTCAGAAGAACCGGTTGGTGCGGTAGGGCAGGCCGAGGTTTTCCCGCAGCGTGCTGCCGGCGTACTCGCGCTGGAACAGGCCACGGCGCTGCAGTTCGGGCACCACGCCGTCGACGAAGTCGTCGATGGCCGAGTGCAGGCCGCTGAACATGATGTTGAAACCGTCGGCGGCGCCGGCTTCGAACCAGGCCTGCAGGTCGTCGGCGATGCTCTGCGGGGTGCCGATGAGGATGCGATGACCGCCGGAGGTGAGCTGGTTGAACAGCTGGCGCACGGTCGGACGCTCGCGGCGGATCAGCTCGAACACCAACTGCTGTCGGCTCTGGTGGGTGTTGGTGGTGAACTGTTCCGGGGGCAGCGGCACCACCTCGTCGAAGGGCAGTTCGGAGAGGTCGTAGCCAAGACTGACGAACTTCGAGATCGAACTGAGGAAGGCCTTCGGCTCCAGCAGTTCCTGCTGGCGGTCGTACTTGGCCTGGGCGTCGGCCAGGGTCTTGCCGACCACGGGCGAGACGCCGGGGAGGATCTTCAGTTCGTTGGCGCCACGGCCAAAGGCGGCGGCCGCGCTTTTGGTTTCTTCATAGAAGGCCAGGCCCTGGGCGATGGTGTGCTGGGCGGTGAAGATCAGCTCGCCGACCCGCGCCGCCAGGCGCTTGCCGGCCACCGAAGCGCCGGCCTGGGCCACCACCGGGTGGCCCTGGGGCGAGCGCGAGACGTTGAGCGGGCCGCGGACCTGGAAATGCTCGCCCTGGTGGTCGAGCACATGCAGCTTGTCGATGTCCAGCCAGGTGCCGCTGGCCTTGTCCTGGACGAAGGCATCGTCGGACCAGCTGTCCCACAGGCCGCTGACCACGTCGTAGAACTCCTCGGCGCGGGCGTAGCGGTCGTCGTGCTCGACGTGCTCCTGGCGGTTGAAGTTCTCGCCGCCGCCGAGGGAGGTGACCAGGTTCCAGCCGGCGCGGCCGCCGCTCAGGTGGTCCAGCGCGGCGTACTTGCGCGCCACGTTGTAGGGCTCGTTGTAGGTGGTGCTGGCGGTGGCGATCAGGCCGATGTGCTGGGTGCTGGCGGCCAGTGCCGGGGCCAGCACCAGCGGGTCCCAGCGCACGCTGTTGGGTCCGCGCTGCAGGGCCAGGTCGAGCTTGACGTCGAGGGTGTCGTTGAAGAACAGCGAGTGGAAGCGCCCGGCTTCCAGCTTGCGCGCGATGTACTGGTAGTGCGCAAGGCTCTTGAAGGTGTCCCGCGGGGCCTCCGGCAGGCGCCAGGCGCTGCCGCTGAGGGTGCCGGGAATGAAGGCGCCGAGTATGAACTGGCCTTGGCTCATGAGGGTTCTCCTGGCGCCCGCCGGACGGGGCGGGCGCTCGTTCGGTGGGGTCAGAAGTTGTAGGCGATGCGCGTGTACCAGAAGCCGCCGTAGGGGTCGAACGGCGAGATCGAGCCGAATTTCGGGAAGCCGTTGACGTCGCCGGCCGGGTAGGCGGCGTTGTCGGCGCGCACGTCGAACAGGTTGTTGGCGCCCACGGCGACGTCCAAGTGGTCGGTGACCGCATAGGCCACTTCCAGGTCGGTCAGCCACTTGGCGCCGAAGGTCACGTCGTAGTCGGGGTTGGCGTCGCGGGCGGTGACCTTGTCGTAGCGGGTCACCGCGGCGTTCACGGTGAAGCGCTCGATCTGCCAGTTGGCGCTGAGGATCAGCTTGGTCTTCGGGTTGGCCACGGTGAGGTAGCCCTGGGCGACGCGGTCGAACAGTTCCAGGTTGTTGCCGGCGGCCTTGAGCGCTGCCGGGGTCTGCTTGATGTCGTCGATCTCGGTCTTGTTGTAGTTGGCGCCGAGGCCGTACTTGACCCGGCCGAACGGGCCGTAGTCGACCCGGTAGTCGGCCACCAGGTCGATGCCGCGGGTGGTGGTGTCGGCGGCATTGGTGAAGTACTTGATGCGATAGCCGGATTTGTAGCCGTTGTCGACGAGGATCTGGTCGACGCCATTGCCGTAGAGGAAACCAGTGAGGGCGATGCGGTCGCGGATCTCGATCTGGTAGGCGTCCAGGGTCACGCTGGCCTGGGGCAGCGGCTGCCAGGTCAGGCCGAGGCTGATGTTGCGCGACTTCTCCGGGCTCAGGTCCTCGGCGCCGAGGGCCCGGGCCAGGGGCGAGTCGACCCGCGCGGTCTTGGCCTCGACGAACTGCGCCACGCCGTTGACCACGGTGTACTGGTTGGCGGTCTGGGCATACACCGACTGCGACAGCGACGGCGCGCGGAAGCCGTTGCTGACGGTGCCGCGCACGGCGAAGGCCGGGGTGAAGTCATAGCGCGCGGTGAGCTTGCCGCTGCGGGTGTTGCCGCTGCTGTCGTCGTATTTCTCGAAGCGTGCGGCGGCGCCCAGGTAGAGTTTTTCCGTGGGGTTGAGGCCGACATCGAGGTAGCTGGCGTAGCTGTTGCGGCTGGCCTGGCCGGCGTCCTCGGGGGTGAGGGTGATGGCGCCCTGGGCGCCGACCGAGCCGGGTTGTCCGGCCAGCGGGCCGCTGGGGTAGAGGTAGCCGCCGTTGATCCACGACAGCGGGTCGTCGGACTCGGTCTTGTAGCGCTCGTGGCGGTGCTCCAGGCCCCAGGACACTTGCAGCGGCTTGCTCAGGCCGACCTCGAAGGCGCGGGTCAGGTCGAGGTTGTTGGTCCACTGGTCGAAGGTGTTGCTGTAGGTATCGAAGTGGGTCGGGCTGCTCGGGCCGAGGGAGGCGTTGAGCGTCTCGTCGGCACCGGCCTGGCTTTTCGCTCGGCCGAAGGTGGAGCTGAGGTCCCAGTGCCATTCGGCGATCTCGCCCTTGCCGCCGGCCGCGGCCTGGTAGTCGGTTTCCTTGAGGGTGTAGAACGGCGCGGTGCCGTCCGGGTAGATCTGGGGAATGATGTTGGTCGAGTTGGGCCGCCGGTAGTTCTGCCCGCCCTTGGCATCGCGCTGGCTGAGGGTGGAGAAGGAGTACAGGGTGAGGTCGTCGCTGACCGGCAGTTCGGCGTTGTACGACAGGTTGATCGCCTTGATCTTCGGCAGGCCGTTCTTCTGCACCTCGCGGTCGGCCGTGGCGTTGCGCGGGTCGCCGGCGAAGTACAGGTTGCCGGTGGCCTCGCGGGAGCGGGTGGCGGTCTGCACCGACTTGGCGTCCAGGGCGTAGTTGAAGAAGCCGCCGTTGTCGCCCAGGGCCAGGCCCTGGTTGAGGGTCTGGCGCAGGTTGCCGCCGTCGCCGTCCTCGTAGTACTGGCCGTACTGGGTGCTGGCCGAGCCGCCGTTGTCCTGCTGCTTGAGGATGATGTTGATGACCCCGGCGATGGCGTCGGAGCCGTACTGCGCCGAGGCGCCGTCGCGCAGCACCTCGACATGGTCGATGGCGCTGACCGGGATCATGTCCAGGTCCACCGGGTTGGTGCCGTAGGCGGCGGTGGAGTCGAGGTTGATCACCGAGCTGTTGTGGCGGCGCTTGCCGTTGACCAGCACCAGCACGTTGGAGCCGTTCAGGCCGCGCAGGCTGTAGGGGCGGGCGACGCTGTCGTTGGAGGTGCCGGACGGGCGCTGGGCGAATGACGGCAAGGTCTTCTGCAGGGCTTCGCGCAGGCTGCTGGAGCCGGTCTGTTCGAGCTGCTTGCTGTCGATCACGTCGATCGGCGCCGGGCTGCTGGTGACGGTGCGCACTTCACTGCCGCGCGAGCCGGTGACGATCACCGTGCCCAGCGCGGTGTCGTCGGCGGCCAGCGCCAGTGGGCTGAGCAGGTAGCCGGCGAGCAGCGCCGGGGCCATGGACAAGGGGGGGAATACGGACTTCATGACGGTTCCTAAGGGTTCGATTGGCAGTCAGGCCCTGGATGTGCGATCGAACGGGCTCTCATCGGTTGTTTTCACGTGCTGCAGGCATGGCCGGGCCCGCGGGAGGTCCATTGCTCCCGTGGTCTGGCGTGCCTGTCGTGCGTCCGGCGCGCGCCGGTACGTTATGCCGCGGCGGTTCCCTGGCCGCTGAGCAAGGGGGTGAAGCGCTGGTCCCAGAAGTCGCGGACCACCAGCGGCTGGCGGATCAGGCCGCTGGCGTGGAACAGGTCGGCGATGCGCTGCTGGGCGGCGATGTCGCTTTCGCTCACCGGCAGCAACTGGCAGGGGCGCTGGCGCTGGTTGAACTGGTGCAGGTACAGCGTGCGGGAGATGCCGGTCAGGGCTTCGCTGCGCGCCGCCCAGGCCTCGGGATTGCGTTCCACCCATGCCCAGGTGGCCTGTTCGCGGCGCAGGAAATCAGCGATCTGCGCCTGTTTTCCCGGTTGTGCCAACACCTCGGCGCTGGTCGCGATCAGGTAGTTGCCGCATGAGTAGCGGCTGGCCTCGGCGAGCCATTCGCCGTCCATCTGGGTGACGGCCTGCAGCGCACCGATGCCGCCGGCGACGATGGCGTCGAGATGGCCGTTCTGGAAGGCCACCAGCGCATCCCGCGCCGGCATCGGTCGGGCCTGGATGTCGCGCTCGCTCAGGCCGTTGTCGCGCAGCAGGTTGAGCACCAGGTAGTGGGTATCGGTGGCGCGCACGAAGCTGATGCGCTTGCCCTTGAGGTCGGCGAGGCGCTGGATGCCGCTGCCGCGCTTGACGATCAGGCCGCTGCGGTTCTGCTCGCCCTGGTAGCTGGCGATCAGCACCAGAGGGTTGCCGGCGGCGCTGGCGAACAGCGGCAGTACCGGGCTCATGAAGGCGTAGTCGAGGCTGGCACTGGCGAAGGCTTCGAGCACCATGGCGCCGCCGGGGATGTCCACCCACGCCAGCGGATAGGGCGTCGCGGCCTGGCCGGCATCGCCGAGGAAGCTGGCGGCCTGGCCCTTGTAGCGCCAGACCCGCAGCGGCGCCGGGTTGTCGGCCAGGGCCGGTGCGACACCGGCGGCCAGGCCGAGCAGGGCGCTGTGGCGGAGGAAACGACGGCGGTGCAGGTCGATCGCCATGGTGAGCTCCTCAGTCCAGCAGGTCGGGCTGCTGCGCGACGATGCGGTCCCACAGCGGCAGGAAGTTCAGCCAGCCGAACAGCTCACGCTGCGCCGGGTTGAAACTGTCCTCGCCGAGTTCCGGGACGCGTGGCTGGCCGGCGGAATAGGCCAGCAGGTGGGCGCGGGCGGTGTCGTCGGCGAGGATGAAGCGCCAGGCCGCGCTTTCCACGGTCTGCCCGGTGGTCCACAGGCCGTGGTTCTGCCAGACCAGCAGGTTGTTGTCGGCGAAGGTCTCGACGAAGGCCTGGGCCACCTGGTCGCGGTCCTGCAGCAGCGTGCCGTCGGCGCGGCGCAGGGCATGGCGGTCGAACAGCACCTGCTCGCCGACGAAGGCCGAGGACTCGGCGGTGATCGGCTGGAACAGCTGGCCCAGGGACGACCAGACGCGGCCGTGGAAACCGTGCAGGTGGGCGATGCCGACCACTTCCGGGCGGGCTTTCTGCAACTCGTAGTGCAGCTCCAGGGCGCTGGTGTTGAGCAGGCCATCGCCTTCCACCACCTGGCCCTGGCCGTCGACCCGCAGCAGGTCGCTGCTGCGGATGTGCGAGAAGGGCACGCCCAGCGGGTTGATCCAGTAGTGGTCGGTGTCGATCGGGTCGCGGGCGGTGAAGTGCCCGGCCAGGCCGACTTCGAAGCCCAGTTCGGCGAACAGCCGGTAGGACGCGGCCAGGCGTTGCTTGCGGTGCAGGCGTTCCTGCTGGAGATCGGTGTGGCGGGTCGGTGCGCTGAGGTGCAGGCGGTGATCGTGGTTCGGCAGGCTGGCGATGCTATGGCTCATCACGGGTACTCGCAGGTGGGTCCGAAGGTGCGCCTCCACCGTGCGAGGGGTCGGGTCTGGAGGGACTGTAGCAAGGGGCGAGGGGTGGGAAGAAATACCGTTTCGATCTATTTTTATTATTATTTTTCAGAATAAAAATTATTTTGAATATTCAAGTATTGCATTTTTATCTGGGGCCTCATCGCTGCATGGGTATCTACACATCGTTGTGCCTGATACACGCCGACCCTGTGGGAGCGGCGTCCTCCCGTTTCGTGGTTGATCTGAAGATGTGTAGATACCCATGCTCATCGCTGGCAAGCCAGCTCCCACAGGGTTCTGCAGCGACTCGGACACTGTGAGAGCCGGCTTGTCGGGACGTCGAACCGCAGCGATGATGCCGGTAGAAACACTGGAGAACTCAGGTACTCTCCCTGACCACCAGGCTGAACCCCACGTCCTCCACCTGCACCCCACGCCCCAGGCTGCCTTCGATCCGCTGCAGCAGCAGCTCGGCGGTGCGCAGGCCGATGCGCCCGCCATCGACGTTCACCGTACTCAGCCGCGGATGGGTATGCGCGGCGAACTCCAGGTTGCCGAAGCCCATCACCGCCACGTCCTCCGGCACCCGCAGGCCATGGGCCTGGGCTTCGGCCATCACGCCCTGGGCGAGCAGGTCGATGCTGCAGATCACCGCATCCATCGACACCCCGGCCCGCAACAGCCGGGCCATGGCTTCGCGGCCGTGGCCCATGTTCACCGGCACCCGTTCGAACTCGCAGGCGACCACCTCGACCCCCGCCGCCTGCAGCGCCTCGATGCAGGCCAGGCGACGCCGCGTGGCGCGGTCGTCGTCGCTCCACACCAGGCCGACCCGGCGATGCCCGCGCTCGACGATATGCCCGGCCATGGCCCGGCCCACCGCCTCGTGGGAGAAGCCCACCACGGTGTCGATCGGCTGCTCCGCCAGCTCCCAGGTCTCCACCACCGGCACGCCCCGGGCGATCAGCTTGTCGCGGGCCTCGGCGCTCTGCAGGCGGCGGGTGAGGACGATGCCGTCGGGGCGACGGGCGAGGATCGCGTCGATCAGCCCGGACTCGCCGGAAGCATCCAGGTCCGATTGGCTCAGCAGCAGTTGATAGCGCGCTTGCGCCAGGCGCTGGCCAAGCTGGCCGATGGTGTCGACGAAGGCGCGGTTGGCGATGTTCGGCACCACCACGATGACCAGCCGGCTACGCTGCGAGACCAGCGCCCCGGCGAGCATGTTCGGCACGTAGCCGGTCTTGCGGATGGCGTTGCGCACCTTCTTCTGGGTTTTCTCGGAGACCAGTTCGGGCCGGTTGATCACCCGGGACACGGTGATGGGCGAGACCTTGGCCATCTTCGCCACGTCGTCCAGGGTGGCAGGCGTGGCACGGGGCACGAGCGGAGCGGGGGTTTCCAGCATGGCGAGACTCTGGGCAGAAGGGGGCGCGGATCGTCGGATTCTACCGGATCGGCGCGGATTTTCCTTGCTTGCGAGCTTGTCCCAGTCCATGGGAATTCGGCGTCATCACCGATTTGCAAAGCCCGCCACATCGAGACAAGAATGAATGACAGCGCTGTCATTTGCTAGCGCTGTCATTGGTCGGCAACAGGTCGCTGACACGACCTGCACGCCACCATGATCGACAAGCGGGCGTCGTCCGGAAGGCCCCTGCGCGAACCCTATAAAAACAATGAGGCAATCGCGATGAACAACCCTGACACCTTCGCCACCGGCCCCGCCGCCGGTGCCGTTGCCGCGTCGGCCAGCGCCACCCGTTACCGCTACCTGATCCTGGCCCTGATCACCATGGTCCTGGCCCTGTCCAGCGGCGACCGTGCCGCGCTGTCGGTGGCCGGTTCCGACATGAGCAAGGAACTGGGCATCAGTTCGGTGGAAATGGGCTACCTGTTTTCCATCTTCAGCTGGGCCTACGTGATCTTCCTGATCCCCTCCGGCTGGCTCAGCGACCGCTTCGGCTCGAAGAAGACCATGGCCCTGGCCATCTGCATCTGGTCGATCTTCACCGTGTGCATGGGCCTGGTGCATTTCGTCGGCATGATCGTGCCGTTGCTGCTGGCCCTGCGCTTCCTCTTGGGGGTCGCCGAGGCCCCGGTGGGGCCGGCCTCGACCCGGGTCATCGCGTCCTGGTTCCCCTCTGCGGAGCGGGGCATGGCCGGGGCCATCTTCAACAGCGCGCAGTACATCTCCCTGGCCTTCTTCACCCCGTTCATGGGCTGGCTGTGCTACGCCTTCGGCTGGGAATGGGTGTTCATCGTCATGGGCCTCGTCGGCCTCGGCATCGCCGCGATCTGGTGGAAGCACTACTACCTGCCGGTCAACCACCCGAAGATGAACGCCGAGGAACTGGACTACCTGCGCAAGGGCGAGGCCCTGGTCGACCTCGAAGGGCAGGCCGCCTTGCCCCGGGACAAGCGCCGCAGCTCGCTGGCCGAGGTCGGCGTGCTGTTCAGGAGCCGCATGCTGCTGGGCATGTTCATCAGCCAGTACTGCGTCAGCGCGGTGACCTGGTTCTACGTCACCTGGTTCCCCATTTATCTGGTCAAGGAGCGTGGCTTCGACATCCTCCAGGCCGGCCTGGTGGCCTCGATCCCGGCCCTGTGCGGGCTGATCGGTGCGGTGTCCTCGGGCTTCTTCTCCGACTGGCTGCTGCGTCGCACCCAGTCCCTGAGCATCGCCCGCAAGACCCCGATCATCACCGGCGTGCTGCTCAGCTCGACGATGATGCTGTGCAACTACGTCGACGCCCAGTGGCTGGTGATCGCGGTGATGAGCCTGGCCTTCTTCGGCAAGGGCTTCGGCAACCTCGGTTTCAGCGTGGTGGCGGACACCGCGCCGCGGGAGATGGTCGGCATGACCGGCGGCGTGTTCAACGCCCTGGGCAACACGGCCGGCATCGTCACCCCGGTGGTCATCGGCTACCTGCTGCATTCCAGCGGTTCGTTCACCAGCGCGCTGTTCTATGTCGGCGCCCACGGCCTGCTCGCCGCGTTCTCCTACCTGTTCATCGTCGGCCGGATCCAGCGCCTGAAGCTCTCCGACCTGACCGGCACACCTTCCAGCGTTCAATGAGAGAGACCTCGCCATGATCGAAAGCAACGTCTACATCGACCCGAAGATCGCCGCCATGCAGGTCGGCGAAGCCACCACCGACAGCATCGCCTGGATCAAGCTGTCCTATACCGTGCTGCCCCTGGGCGCGCCGATCAGCGATGCCAAGGTGCTGACCGGACGGCAGAAGCCGCTGACCGAGATCGCCTTCGTCTTCGCCGAGATCCGCACCCGCGAAGGCCATGAAGGCATCGGCTTCGGCTACTCCAAGCGCGCCGGTGGCCCGGGCATGTACGCCCATGCCCGGGAGATTGCCCCGACCCTGCTCGGCGAGGACCCCAACGATATCGCCAGGCTGTTCAACAAGTTGCTGTGGGCCGGCGCGTCCATGGGCCGCAGTGGCCTGACCACCCAGGCCATCGCTCCGTTCGATATCGCCCTGTGGGACCTCAAGGCCAAGCGTGCCGGCCTGCCGCTGGCCAAGCTGCTCGGTGCCCATCGCGATTCGGTGCAGTGCTACAACACCTCCGGCGGCTACCTGTCGACGCCACTGGAAGCGGTGCTGGACAACGTCGATGCCTCCCGTGCCAACGGCATCGGCGGGATCAAGATCAAGGTCGGCCAGCCCGACACCGGCATCGACTTCAAGCGCGTGCAGGCGGTGCGCGAGCGCCTTGGCGAGGGCTTCCCGCTGATGGTCGATGCCAACCAGCAATGGGACCGGGTCACCGCCCAGCGCTTCTGCCGCAGGCTGGAGCCGTTCGACCTGACCTGGATCGAGGAGCCGCTGGACAGCGCCGACGTCGAAGGCCACGCCGCCCTGGCCGCGTCGCTGGATACCGCCATCGCCACCGGCGAGATGCTCACCAGCTTCGCCGAGCACGCCCAATTGATCCGCGCCAGCGCCTGCGACTTCGTCCAGCCCGACGCGCCACGGGTCGGGGGCATCACGCCGTTCCTGCAGATCATGAGCCTGGCCAGCGTCCAGGGCCTCAAGCTGGCCCCGCACTTCGCCATGGAGATCCACCTGCACCTGGCCGCGGCCTACCAGGAGGAGCCGTGGCTGGAGCACTTCGAGTGGCTGGAGCCGCTGTTCAACGAGCGCCTGGAACTGCGCAACGGCCGCATGTGGGTACCGAACCGCCCGGGTCTCGGCTTCTCCCTCAGCGACCAGGCCCTGGCCTGGACCGAGGACAGCGTCGAGTTCGGCAAGCGCCCGTGAGGGGGGCGCGGCGGTGGCGCTTGTGCCGCCACCGCCGCGCGGAATAGTGAAATCAGGAAAACAACAGCATGAGTCACCGTGAAGTCAGCCCCGTCATTCGCCTCGATGCCGCCGACAATGTCGTCGTCGCACGTATCGAGATTCCCGCCGGCACCGCCATTACCGGCGAAGGCGTCACCACGCAACAGGCGGTGCCGCTGGGGCACAAGATCGCCGCGCGGGCCATCGCCAGGGGCGAGGCCGTGCTCAAGTACAACACCGTGATCGGCTACGCCGCCGAGGACCTGGCCCCGGGCACCTGGATGCACAGCCACAACATCGCCTTCGGCGAGACCGACCGCGACTATCGCCATGGCCTCGACTACGTGGCCACCGCGCTGCTGCCAGCGGCACAGCGCGCCACCTTCCAGGGCATCGTCCGCGACGATGGCCGGGTCGCCACGCGCAACTACCTGGGGGTGTTCGTGGTCGGCAACTGCGGGGCCACCGTGGCCCGCAAGATCGCCAATCACTTCGATGCCACGCGCCTGGCGGGCTTCCCGCACATCGATGGCGTGGTGCCCTTCGTCCACGAGATCGGCTGCGGCATGGAGATGACCGGCGAACCCATGGACCTGCTGCGGCGGACCATCGCCGGGCATATCAAGCACGCCAACACCGTGGGGGCGCTGGTGATCGCCCTCGGCTGCGAGCGCAACAACATCCATGGCTTCTTCGAGCAGGCCGGGCTGGTGGAAGGGCCGATGCTGAAGAAGCTGGTGATCCAGGACGTCGGCGGGGTCAAGAGTGCCACCGAACAGGGCATTGCCCTGATCGAAGGCATGCTGCCCAAGGCCGACGAGGCGCGGCGCCAGCCGGTGTCCGCCGAGCACCTGATGATCGGCATGCAGTGCGGGGGCAGCGATGGCTTCTCCGGGCTCTCGGCCAACCCGGCGTTGGGCGCGGCGGTGGACATCCTGGTTCGCCATGGCGGCACCGCGATCCTCTCCGAGACCTCGGAGATCTTCGGCGTCGAGCACACCCTGACCGCCCGCGCGGTGACCCCGGAGGTGGGTCGCAAGCTGCTGGCGCGGATCGACTGGTGGCTGGAGTACAACCGTGGCCGCGATACCCAGATCAACGGCCGGGTCAGCCCGGGCAACAACGCCGGCGGCCTGGCCAACGTGCTGGAGAAATCCCTCGGCGGGGCGAAGAAGGGCGGCAACGCGCCGTTGATGGAGGTCTACGAATACGCCCACCCGGTGACCGCCCGCGGCCTGGTGTTCATGGACACCCCGGGCTACGACCCGGTCTCCGCCACCGGGCAGATCGCCGGCGGCGCCAACCTGATCGCCTTCACCACCGGCCGCGGCTCGTGCTTCGGCTCGCTGCCGGCACCGACCTTCAAGCTGGCCAGCAACTCGCCCATGTACCGGCGCATGAGCGACGACATGGACATCAACTGCGGGCAGATCATCGATGGCGACAAGACCATCGCCGAGATGGGCCAGGAGATCTTCGAACGGCTATTGGCCCATGCCTCCGGGGAACAGACCAAGAGCGAGCTGAACGGCCTGGGCGAGGATGAGTTCTGCCCGTGGCAGATCGGGGTACTTGCCTAGGTCTTCAGGGACTCTGCCGGCCTCATCGCGGGCTTACCCGCGATGAGGCCCTGACCAACACCACCAACAGAAAAGGCCGGACCCCGATCCGGCCCGACGGACCCGCCATGCACAACAAGAACAAGATCCTGCCTGTCGTCACCCTATTGTCCCTGTCCCTCCAGGCCCAGGCCGCCGGCTTCCTGGAGGACAGCCAGGCCACCTTGAAGGCGCAGAACTTCTACCTCAACCGCGATTTTCGCGAGGATGCCGGCATCTCCAGACGCGAGGAATGGGCCCAGGGCTTCATCCTCGATTTCCGCTCCGGCTACACCCTGGGCACCCTCGGTTTCGGCGTGGACGCCATCGGCATGCTCGGCCTCAAGCTCGATTCCTCCGCAGGCCGCAGCGGCACCGGCCTGTTGCCGGTAGGCGAGGACGGCCGCGCACCGGACCAGTACAGCAAGTTCGGCGTCGCCGCGAAGGCGCGGTTGTCGCAGACCGAACTCAAGATCGGCACCCAGTTGCTCAAGTACCCGACCATCGCCTCCAGCACCGGGCGCATCCTGCCGCAGACCTTCCAGGGCGGCGTGCTGACCTCGAAGGAACTGGATCGGCTGACCTTCACCTATGCGCAGATCGACCGCACCACCCGGCGCGACTACTCCCACAGCGAGGCCATGAGCCTGGTCAACAAGAACCGTCGCTTCAACGGCACGCCCGAGGCGGACGATTTCCGCATGGGCGGAGTGGATTACACGATCAGTCCTGACCTGGTGCTGAGCTACCAGTACGGCGAACTGGACCAGGTCTACGGCCAGCACTTCCTGGGCCTGCTGGGCAGCCGCAAGGTCGGTGCGGGCAAGCTGTCGCTGGATGCTCGCTACTTCATCAGCGGCGAAACCGGCCAGGCGCAGGCGGGCCGGGTGGACAACCGCACCCTCAACGTCCTGCTCGGCTACAGCCTGGGCGGCCACAACGTCGGCGTGGCGTACCAGGGCCTGTCCGGCTCGACCGCCATGCCCTACCTCGTCGGCACCGACGCCTACCTGACCAACTACATGATGGCCGCCGACTTCATGGAGCCCGGCGAACGCACCTGGCAACTGCGCTATGCGTATTACTTCGCCGCCGTCGGTGTACCGGGGCTGACGTTCTCGACCCGCTACAACCATGGCGACCACGCCAACCCGGCGACCTTCGCCGGCGAGGGCAGGGAATGGGAGCGCGACACCGACCTGGGCTACACCCTGCAGTCCGGGCCGCTGAAGAACGTCAACCTGCTCTGGCGCAATGCCGCGCTGCGTTCGAACTACCAGCGCGACATCGACGAGAACCGCCTGATCATCAGCTACACCTTGCCGCTGCGCTGAGGGCGCCCGGCACTACCCTTCATGTACGAGGATGACCGCCGATCATTGGTGGTGGGGCCGGCCAAGGTTTTGGCCGGCCTGGTTTTTCACTCCCCGGCCAGCACCGGGGCGCCGTGGATGATGGCGGTCAAGCGGGTTTCACCCGGCCGCGACTGGATGCGCAATTGCCCGCCCATGCGTTCGATGCGCATGCGCATGCTGCTCATGCCGACCCCGGTGCCGGCCGCCAGCACCTTGTCGACCTCGAAGCCACGGCCGTTGTCGCGGACCTCCAGGCCCAGGCCGTTGTCTGCCTCTGCGCGCACCTCGATTTCCAGGCGCGTGGCGCCGGCATGCTTGAGCACGTTGGTCAGGGCTTCTTCGAGAAAACGGGTGAGGGCCAGCAACTGGGCTGGCGTGAAGCGGCCCGGCCAGTGTTCCGGCAGGTTCCACTGCGAGGCGATGTCGAGGTCGTCGAACAGATCGATGAAGCGCCGCCGCGACGCCGCCAGCCACGCCTGCGGCGAGGGCCACTCGGGCACCGCGGACGCGCCGTCGATGACGTCGCGCAGATCGCTGCGCAGGGTCTTCAGCACGGAGAGGAACTGGCCGTCGCTCAAACCTTCGCCGTGTTCCATGCGGGTGATCGAGCGCATCAGCGAGCTGCCCAGGCCATCGTGCAGGTCGTGGGTCAGGCGCAGGCGTTCGTTGAGGCGGATGTTGTCGGCTTCCAGGCGGTGCTGGCGCTGCAGGGTGTCGGTCAGTTCCACCCGGGTGCTGTCCACCGTGGCTTGCAGTTCGTCGTTGAAGCGCTCGATGCGGCGCAGGCTGCTGGAGAAGCGCGTGGCCAGGACCAGGAACATCAGGATCGACATCAGCGGGGCGGACAGCAGGGCATAGATGCCCTGGATGCCCAGCACCCCGGTGAGGGTCAGGAACTCGAAGGCCGACAGCCCGGCGATGCCCGACCCCAGCAGGATGACGTAGGTCTCACGTACCCGGAGGCCACGCCAGAGCAGTTGCAGGCAGACCACGAACACCACCAGGCGCAGGGAAAACGCCGAGAGCATCTGCAATGACGACAGCCAGGCATCGGGTACCAGCAGCGTGGCCAGGCAGAGCAGCAGGGCGCCGCCCCAGAGCAGGCGTTCGAAACACGGGAAACGCAGGCCGCCGAACGACCAGATGAACATGCAGAACGCCGGGGAATACAGGGCGAACGCCACCAGGCTCAGGCGATCCCAGACCTCGCCATGGCTGAACGGCCAGGACGAGGTCACCAGCATGTTGAGAATGCCCAGCGACCAGAGCAGCGAGGCCAGGGCGAACCAGCCGAAGGTGCGTTCCTGGCGACGGAACGACCAGAACGTCAGGAACAGCACGCCGAGCACCAGGGAAATCAGCAGGCTGACCAGGATCAGCTCGCGCTGTACCAGCATCTGCCGGCGGTACTCGGGCCAGACCTGCGCCGGGCTGCCCAGGTGCACCGTGCCCAGGCCGGGCGCGGCATGGGCCGAGCCCACCAGGCGAACCCACAGGGTATGCCGGGCCTGCTCCCCGGACAGCGGCAGCAGCCAGTAGCGCGGCAGGTTCCAGCCCCGCGACAGCGGCTCGACCAGACTCTCGTCACGCCACAGCAGGCGGTCGTCGAGCCACACCTCGGCGGCCATGGCCATGCGGTCGATGTTCAGCGCCAGCGGTTCGCCCTGGCAGTCGGTCTGCCAGTCCAGGCGGTACCACACCGGCCCCAGGAAGCCCGGCCAGTGCCGTTGCCACAGGTCCGGCAGGTTCACCGCCTGCCAGCCGACAAGCGGGCGCGCGCCGTCGCCGCTGCGCTCCGGGGCGACCAGGACGCGGCTCAGGCTGGTCTGGCAGCTCGCCTGGGCCAGGCTCGCCAGCCACGGCAGCAGGACCAGCAGCAGGGTCAGGACAACAAGCCGCGCTGCCGGGCCTCGTTGACCGCGCGGGTACGCGAGGACACGGCCAGCTTGCGGTAGATCCGTTTGATATGGCATTCGACGGTGTAGCGGGAAATGGTCAACTGTTCGGCGATTTCCCGGTTGCTCAAACCACGGGAAACCCATTCGAGAATCTCGCTCTCGCGGGCGCTGAGGGCTTCGCTGTCGCTGCTGTCGGCGGGCTTGTGCGGCGGCTCGCTGGGCAGCAGGGTGAGGATGCGCCGGGCGATGAACGGGTCGATCGGCGCGCCGCCACGCAGCACGCTGCGGATCGACAGGCTGACCTCCAGGTCATCGCGCTCCTTGAGCAGGTAGCCGGTGGCGCCGGCGCGCAGGGCACCGAGGATCGCCTCCTCGGTGCTCCAGGCGGAGATCACCAGGATCCACAGCGCCGGGTCCTGCGCGCGCAGTTCGCGGATCAGCTCGATGCCATTGCCGTCCGGCAGGCCGAGGTCGACCAGGACCATGGCCACCGGCTGCTGGCTGACATGGGCACGGGCCTCGGCCAGGTTCACCGCGAAGCTCACCGCCTCGTCGGCATAGCCGATTTCCCCCAGTACCCGCGCCAGGCGTTGACGCATCAGGGCATCGTCCTCGACCACCAGGATGGGGGCGGGCAACAGGGCGTCATCGGGAGGCGGGCGGCTGGTCGACATGGGTGGCAGGCATTCCGTGGCAGTGAGTGGAAGATGCGCGAGTTTGACACGCGATAGTGGCCTTCGACCATCACCAGAATCAGGTATGGCGCTGCGGGCGTCTGCATGAAATTACCTAGTTTCAGTGATAGCCAGTTGCCAATAACTTCACGTCCAATGGCGTTTTGCCAGGCCTGCTGGTCAGCATGCGCCTGCGCCTCGATCGCTGAAGGGAGCCCCCATGAACCGCACCTATGCCCTCGTCTGGAATCCAAGCCTCGGCGCCTGGAGCGTTGCCGATGAACACGCCCGTCGACGGGGCAAGGGCGCTGGCGCGGTGCTGGCGGCGATCCTGCTGCTGCCGGCCCTGGCCAGTGCAGCCGACCTGCCGAGCGGCGGCCAGGTGACGGCGGGGCAGGGGCACATCGCCTTGCCCGCAGACAAGCAGATGGTCATCGACCAGGCCAGCAACAAGCTCGCCATCGACTGGCAGAGCTTCGATATCGCCGCAGGCAACAAGGTCACCTTCAACCAGCCAGGCCGCGATTCGATTGCGCTGAACCGGGTGCTGGGCGCCGATGGCTCGAAGATCATGGGCCAGCTCGATGCCAATGGCCGGGTGTTCATCGTCAACCCCAACGGCGTGCTGTTCGGCCAGGGGGCGCAGGTCAATGTCGGTGGCCTGGTGGCCTCGACCCTGGATATCAGCAACAGCGACTTCGAAGCCGGCAATTACAGCTTCAAGGGCAACGGCAAGAACGCTGCGGTGGTCAACAACGGCAAGATCACCGCGACCGATGGCGGCAGCGTGGCGTTGCTCGGCGGCACAGTCAGCAACAACGGGTTGATCGTCGCCAACCAGGGCAGCGTGGCCCTGGCGGCGGGTAACGCCGTGACCCTGGACTTCGCCGGCGACGGCCTGCTCAACGTGCAGGTGGACGAGGCGGTGGTCGATGCGCTGGTGGAAAACCACCAGTTGATCAAGGCCGATGGCGGCCAGGTGCTGCTCACCGCCAATGCCGGTGAGGCGCTGATCAACACCGTGGTCAACAACACCGGCACCATCGAGGCGAAGACCGTTGGCGAGAAGAACGGCAAGATCGTCCTGCTCGGCAGCTTCGACGGCGGCAGCGTGCAGGTGGCCGGCACCCTCGACGCCAGCGCGCCGAGCGGCGGCAATGGCGGTTTCATCGAAACCTCCGGTGCCCACGTCAACGTGGCGGACAGCGCAAAAGTCACGACCACGGCTGCGAAGGGCAAGACCGGCAAGTGGTTGATCGACCCCAACGATTTCACCATCGCTGACAGCGGCGGCAACATGTCCAGCACGGCGGTAGCGGCTGCGATTGTCAGCAACGATTTCGAAATCCAGACCGCTACCATGGGCTCCGCCGGAGGCAATGGCGATATCCACGTCAACAGCGCAGTGCGCCTGACGGGCAACAACACCCTGACCCTTACCGCCGAACGCAACATCAATATCAACGCATCGATCACGGTCGAAGGCATTGGCGGCGGGCTGGCGCTGAACTATGGCGGCAACAACGGCAACAGCAGCACCACCCCTGTCGCGGACAGTCGCTACACGGCCAATGCACCCGTCAACCTGACGGGCGACAATGCCCGGCTGAGCATCAACGGCAATGGCTACAGCGTGATCCGCAGCATGGCCGACCTGCTGGCGATCGACAGCATCGGGCTGGGCGGCCGCTATGCCCTGGCGCTGGACCTGGACGCCAGCGGTGCGATCTACACCTCGGCGCTGATCGGCAAGACCGCGGCCTTCACCGGCCACTTCGCCGGACTCGGCCACACCATCAGCGACCTCGTCATCGACGCGGGCAGTGGCAACCAGGTGGGGCTGTTCGGTGCGACCGCCAACGGCAGCAGCGTCCGTAACCTCGGCCTGCTGCGGGGCAGCGTGTCCACCACCGGCAACGAGGCCGGCAGCCTGGTCGGCAGCAATCGCGGCACCCTCGACAACGTCTATGCCACGGGCAGTGTCTCCGGTAACGGCAACGTCGGCGGCCTGGTCGGCAGCAACGCCGGTGGCCTGACCAATGCCTTCGCCACTGGCGATGTGACCGGCAACTCCAGTGTCGGCGGCCTGGTGGGCTATATGGAAGCGCCAGTCGTAAACGTCCATGCCAGCGGCAATGTGCTCGGCAATTTCGATGTCGGCGGCCTGGTGGGCTTTATCCAGAGCCACCTGACCAATGGCTATGCCACCGGTAATGTCTCGGGCAATGGCTCCGTGGGCGGCCTGGCCGGCAATGTGCTCAGCGGCAGCGTCAAGAACGGCTATGCCACCGGCAGCGTCACCAGCAGCATGACGACCGATGCCTACCTCGGCGGGCTGGTCGGCCAGCTTCGTCTCGCCTCTCTGGAGAACGTCTACGCCACCGGCAGCGTCACCCACCCGGTAGCGACGCCAAGCTACGCCGGTGGCCTGGTCGGGCGCACGGAGTCCGGCACCATCACCAACGGCTACTGGGACAGCGCCAGCACCGGCCAGAGCAGTGCGGTCGGCACCGGTAGCGGCACAGCGGGCGCACTCACCGCCAGCGACCGCTACAACCGCGCCAGCTACGCGGGGTTTGGCACCTGGAGCCTGGTGTCCGGTACCAGCAACGTCTACGCCGCCAGCAACGGTGGCGTGCAGTGGATCATGATCGAAGGGCAGACCCGGCCGTTCCTCGCCAGTGAATACAGCACCACCATCCGTAATGCCCACCAGTTGCAGCTGATGGCCTACAACCTCGGTGCGCGCTACACCCTGGCCGAGGATATCGACGCCAGCGCCACCGCCGGCAGCGATGCCAGCGACATGTGGAGCAGCGCAGGCTTCGTCCCGGTCGGCGATAACGCCAACCGTTTCAGCGGCCAGCTGGACGGTGCCCAGCACGTGGTCAACGGGCTGACCATCAACGGTGGCAACCTGACCGATGCCGGCCTGTTCGGTTACACCAGCAGCACCAGCGTGATCAGCAATATTGGCCTGGAAGGCGGCAGCGTGCGCAGCGCTGCCACCCAGGTGGGTAGCCTGGTCGGGACCAACCTGGGCAGCATCCGCAACGCCTGGTCCAGTGCCCGCGTTCAGGGTGGTCTGAGCGTTGGAGGATTGGTCGGCACGAACTGGGGTAGTGTCGTTTCCAGCTACGCCTCCGGCTCCGTCATCAGTGACGCGAGCAACGCCGGCGGACTGGTTGGCGCCAATTCCTTCGGTACGATCTACAGCTCCTACGCCACTGGCAGCGTTTCGGGGAGCAACTCGGTCGGTGGATTGGTCGGCCTGAACACAGGGGCCCTGGACAACGTCTACGCTAGCGGGCAGGTCGTTTCGAGCGGCAACAACGTCGGTGGACTGTTCGGCCTGAGCGCCGATGGCAGCATCCACAACGCCTACTGGGATTCGGGCAGCACCGGGCGGAGCACATCCGGGAACAACTTGAGCAGTTCCCTGCAAGCCACCGCGATCAACAGTTCGAATCGCTACTCACTTGCCAGCTACAGCGGTTTTGGTACCTGGGCCCCCCTGCGCAGTGGCAGTAGCGTGTACGTCGCCACGGATGGTCTAGGCCAGCAATGGGTCATGATCGACGGTTCGACCCGTCCTATGCTCGCCAGTGAATACAGCACCACGATCCACAATGCCCATCAGTTGCAGTTGATGGCCTACGCGCCCGATCGCAGCTATACCCTCGCCAACGACATCGATGCCAGTGCCACCTCCGGCAGCAATGCCAGCGAGATCTGGAGCACGGCCGGGTTCTTCTCGAATAGGCACCGCGGCCGACAGTTTTGCCGGCAGCCTGGACGGACGCAGCCATAGCATCAGCGGCCTGAGTATTGATCGCATTATGAGCGATTACATCGGCCTGTTCGGGGTGACCAGCTATGGCAGCGTGATTCGCAACCTTGGCCTGGCCGATGTGAACATCAAAGGCAGCAACTCCGTTGGCGGCCTTGTCGGCACGAGCGACTCCACCATCAGCAACATCTACGTGACAGGCAGTATCACCGGCATGGGTGAGAGGACGGGCGGGCTGGTTGGCCTCAACCAGGGTAGCATCAGCAATGTCTACACTAGCGTCCTTGTTACCGGGGCCGGCATGGTTGGCGGACTGGCGGGCTACAACAACCATGGCAGCATCAGCAATACCTACGCCAGCGGCATCGTCAGCAGCGCCGGCGCGGTGGGGGGCGTGGTGGGTGGTGGCAGTACTGGCTCGGTGCTGAACAGCTTCTATGCCACGACCGATGCCAGCGGCGCGAGCATCAACGCCGGCCTGGCTTCGAACAGCGACGGCGGCATCGGGAAAACCTGGCAGGAACTGACCCAGGCTTCCACCTTCGCCGGCTGGAACATCGCCAGCAACGGCGGCTCGAATGCAACCTGGCGCATCTATGAAGGCTTTGCCGGGCCGGTGCTGCGCAGCTTCCTGCAGCGGGTGAGCCTCATCACTGCCGGCGGCAGCAGCACCAAGACCTACAACGGCTCGACGGCCGCAGGCGCCGCAAGCTACACCAGCAACCTGGGCAGCGACCTGAATGCCGGCAAGCTGCTGGGCAGCCTCGGCTACGTGACGTCCAGCAAGAATGTCGGCACCTACAGCACCGGCAACGGCTCCCTGACCGTCAACGGCCTGTACTCGGGACAGCAGGGGTACGACATCGGCTACCGCAACCTGGCGGCCAGCGTGACCGTCAACAAGGCCATGATCGGCACGATAACCGGGCTCAGCGTCGCCGACAGGGCCTACAACGGCACCACCACGGCCACGCTGAACAGCAGCAATGCCGTGTTCAGCGGCATGGTCGCGGGCGACAGCCTGAGCATCGGCTCGGCCAATGCCAGCTTCACCAACAAAAATGTCGGGACAGCCAAGACCGTCAACATCACGGGCATCACCGTCTCGGGTGCCGATGCCGGTAACTACAACGTTGGCACTACCGCGGTCGTCCTGGCCAATATCACCAAGGCCATCATCACTGTGACCGGTATTACCGCGCAGGACCGCACCTACGACGGCACCACCAACGCCAGCCTGAATACCGGCAACGTGACCTTCACCGGGCTCATCGGCACCGAACGCGTCGACGTGAGTTCCGCCACCGGCACCTTCGACAGCAAGGACGCCGGTGACGGCAAGACCGTGAACATCAGCAATATCGTGCTCGGCGGATCCCAGTCCAGTAACTACACCCTGGCCAGTACGACCGCCACGGCCAGCGCTAATATCGCCAAGGCCAGCATCAGTGCCGTGACCGGCATTACCGCGCAGGACCGCACCTACGACGGCACTGCCGACGCCAGCCTGGACACCGGCAACGCCGCGTTCACCGGCCGCTTCGGCAACGACCAGCTGAGCGTGGCCGCGGCCAGCGGCACCTTCGCCGACAAGAACGCCGGCGACGGCAAGACCGTGAGCATCGGCAATATCGTCCTCGGTGGCGCCGATGCCGGTAACTACAACCTGGTCAGCACTACCGCCACGACCAGCGCCGATATCGCCAAGGCCACGATCAGTGGCGTCACCGGCATCACCGCGCAGAACCGCATCTATGACGGCACCAGCGATGCCGGCCTGAACACCGGCAATGCCGCGTTCACCGGTCGCCTCGGCAGCGACGAGTTGAGCGTGAGCTCGGCCAACGGTGCCTTCGCCGACAAGAACGCAGGTGACGGCAAGACCGTGAACATCGGCAATATCGTGCTTGGCGGTGCCGATGCCGGTAACTACAGCCTGGCCAGCACTACCGCCACGACCAGCGCCGATATCGCCAAGGCCACGATCAGTGGCGTGACCGGCATCACCGCGCAGAACCGCACCTACGACGGCACCACCGATGCCGGCCTGAACACCGGCAATGCCGCGTTCACCGGTCGCTTCGGCAGCGACGAGTTGAGCGTGACCTCGGTCAGCGGGGCCTTCGCCGACAAGAACGCAGGTGATGGCAAGACCGTGAATATCGGCAACATCGTGCTCGGCGGTGCCGATGCCGGTAACTACACCCTGGCCAGCGCTACCGCCACGACCAGCGCCGATATCGCCAAGGCCACGATCAGTGGCGTGACCGGCATTACCGCGCAGAACCGCACCTATGACGGCACCACCGATGCCGGCCTGAACACCGGCAATGCCGCGTTCACCGGTCGCCTCGGCAGCGACGAATTGGGCGTGACCTCGGCCAGCGGTGCCTTCGCCGACAAGAACGCAGGCAACGGCAAGACCGTGAGCATCGGCAATATCGTCCTCGGTGGTGCCGACGCCGGTAACTACACCCTGGCCGACAACACCGCGACCAGCAGCGCCGATATTGCCAGGGCCACGATCAGTGGCGTGACCGGCATCACCGCGCAGAACCGCACCTACGACGGCACCACCGATGCCGGCCTGAACACCGGCAATGCCGCGTTCACGGGTCGCATCGGCAGCGACGAGTTGAGCGTGACCTCGGCTAGCGGTGCCTTCGCCGACAAGAATGCTGGCGACGGCAAGACCGTGAACATCGGCAATATCGTCCTCGGCGGTGCCGACGCCGGTAACTACACCCTTGCCGAGAATACTGCTGGCACGACCGCCGATATCGCCAAGGCCAGTATCAGCGCCGTGACCGGCATCACCGCGCAGAACCGCACCTACGACGGCACCACCGATGCCGGCCTGAACACCGGCAATGCCGCGTTCACCGGTCGCATCGGCAGCGACGAGTTGAGCGTGACCTCGGCCAGCGGTGCCTTCGCCGACAAGAATGCTGGAAACGGCAAGACGGTGGCGATCAGCGGGATCGTCCTCGGTGGTGCAGACGCGGGCAACTACACCCTGCTCGACACCACTGCGGCCGGCAGCGCCGATATCGCCAAGGCGAGCATCAGTGGTGTAACCGGCATCACCGCGCAAGACCGTACCTACGACGGCACCACCGATGCCGACCTGAACACCGGCAATGCCGCGTTCACGGGTCGTTTCGGCAACGACGAGCTGAGCGTGACCTCGGCCAGCGGCGCCTTCGCCGACAAGAACGCGGGCAACGGCAAGACGGTGGCGATCAGCGCGATCGTCCTCGGTGGTGCAGACGCGGGCAACTACACCCTGCTCGACACCACTGCGGCCAGCAGCGCCGATATCGCCAAGGCAAGCATCAGTGGTGTAACCGGCATCACCGCGCAAGACCGTACCTACGACGGCACCACCGATGCCAGCCTGAACACCGCCAGTGCAGGCTTCAGCGGCCGTTTCGGCAATGATGAACTGCGCGTGACCTCGGCCAGCGGTGCCTTCGCCGACAGGAATGCCGGCGAAGGCAAATCGGTCGCGGTCAGCGCAATCACGCTGGGCGGCGCCGATGCCGGCAACTACGTCCTGGCCCGCGACACCAGCAGCACCCAGGCCAATATCACCAAGGCTGCACTGACCATTACCGCCGACGACGCCAGCAAGGTGGCCGGGCAAAGCATCTCCTTGAACGGCTACACCACCCGTGGCCTGGTCGCCGGCGACAGCGTTGCCTCGGTCAGCCTCGCCAGTAACGGTGAACCGACCAGTGCTGCCGCTGGCACCTATGCCATCGTGGCCAGCGACGCCACCGGTGCCGACCTGGGCAACTACGCCATCCAGTACCAGGAGGGCGCCTTGCTCGTCACTCCCGCACCGAGCGAGCCAGGTCAGCCAGGTCAGCCAGGTCAGCCAAGCCAGCCGGTAACGGGCCAACCTTACCTCGGCGCCCTGGTCTCCAATAACCAGAGCGTCTCGAACGAGGCCGGCCAGCAGGCCGGCGAGCCCGATGGCCTGGGTCATGAGGCGTTGATCACCAACCCGTCCGACGAGCGCCTCAACCTGCACGTCATCAACCAAGGCATCCGCCTGCCAGAAGGAATCTGATTCATGCGTTTCGTTCGTTCTCTGATCGGCGGTGGCCTGTCCCTGCTGTCGCTGTCCGTGATGGCGGCCACCTTGCCGGACGCCGGCCAGTCGCAACAGAACATCGACCAGCTCCCGCTGCAACTGCCTGGCAAGCAGCGCCTGGAGCTGAACCTGCCCGACACGCCGTCGGCTGCGGCGACGGCCGGTGGCCCGAGCCTGCAGGTCAACGGCTTCACCCTGGAAGGCAACGGCGCCATCGGCAGCGAGGAGCTGCTGCCCCTGCTCGGCGACCTGCAAGGCCGCACGGTATCACTGGGCGAATTGCAGGCTGGCGCCAACCGCATCACCCGGCTGTACCGCGAGCGCGGCTACCCGCTGGCCCGGGCCTACATTCCGGCCCAGGAGATCGACGGCGGCGTGGTGCGAATTGCCGTGATGGAAGGCCGCTACGGCGAGGTCGGCCTGAACAACACTTCGCGTGTGTCAGGTGCGGCACTGGCACCGATCACGGCGCTCAAGCGCGGCGATGCCGTGCGCTCCGCCGAGCTGGAGCGCAGTCTGTTGCTGCTGTCCGATACCCCTGGTGTGGAGGTGAAATCCACGCTCAAGCCGGGCACTTCGGTCGGTGCTACCGACCTGTTGGTCGATGTCACGCCGGGCCCGTTGCTGTCCGGTTCGGTGGATGCCGACAACTACGGCAACCGTTTCACCGGCGAATACCGCCTGGGCGGCACGCTCAACGTCAACAGCCCGCTGGGCCTGGGTGATCGCCTGACCCTGCGGGCCATGGGCTCGGACGAAGACCAGCAGTACGGGCGCATCGCCTACCAGTTGCCGATCGGCCCCTGGGCTACCCAGGTCGGTGTGGCCTATTCGGACATGGACTACCAGTTGGCCAAGGATTTCGACGACCTCAAGGCCCACGGCAATGCCCGTATCGCCAGCCTCTACGCGATCCAGCCGCTGGTGCGCAGCCGCGACTTTTCCCTGTACGCGCAAGTGCAGTTCGACGACAAGCGCCTCAAGGACGACATCGACCTGTTCGGCAGCAAGAGCGACAAGCGCTCGCGGGTGGTCATCGCCACCCTCAACGGCAACAGCCGCGACACCCTGCTCGGCGGTGGCGTCAACAGCTTCGCCCTGGCCTGGAGCCAGGGCAGCCTGAATATCGACGGTCAGTTGAACCAGACCATCGACGACCTGACTGCGGGCACGCAAGGCCGCTTCCACAAGCTCAACCCGAGCCTGGTGCGCCTGCAGCGCCTGACCGACCGTTTCAGCCTGTATGCCCAACTCCAGGGCCAATGGGCCGACGGCAACCTGGACAGCTCGGAAAAGATCAGCCTCGGCGGCGCCTACGGTGTGCGCGCCTATCCGCAAGGCGAGGCGTCCGGCGACCAGGGCTGGCTGGCCAACCTCGAATTGCGTTACGCGCTGACCGATGCCTGGCAGTTGAGTACCTTCGTCGACCACGGCGAAGTGCGCCTGAACAAGGACACCTGGAGCACTGGCGAGAACCACCGCAGCCTGTCGGCGGCAGGTGTCGGCGCGCGTTGGGCGGCGTATGGCTGGCAAGTCAACGCGGTGTCGGCATGGAAGCTGGGCAACGCCGATCCGCAGAGCGACGTCGACCGTAGTCCGCGGGTGTGGGTGCAGGTGGTGAAGTTCTTCTAGCGACCACCGTCGAACAGAGCTTGCGCAGTGATAGCGCAAAGCCATATCTTGCCGGATCCAGGGTGAATGCAGGGACGCCGCCCGGGCCACGTCCTCCGATCATCCTCCCGGTATTGCCTGTATGCGTCTGGCGTCCTGCCTGTTGTCCGCAGTATTTCTTCTGCCGCTGTCCTGCCTGGCCAAGGGCAACGGCGAGGGCCTGCTGCCGTTCCAGCAAATCCCCGACCTGCCGTCCGCGACCAGCCTGACCCAGGGCGACACCTCCTACGAGCCGCCGGATGACCTGGCCAGCATGCCGTTTCTCAGCGGCGGCGTGGCGCTGGACAACTTCGGCAGGCACGACGACCAGGGGCGCCTGGCCACGGCCGTCAACTTCCACGGCCTGCTGGCGTCGAGCGACCTGCTCAGCCTGCGCAGCATGGGCTCGGCGGAGCAGGGGCATTACCACTGGGCGGCGTATCACCTGGGCATCGGGCCCTGGTCGACGCGCGTGGGCGTCATGGCGTCGGATTTGTCCTATGAATTGGGTGACGAGCTGAAGATCCTTGCGGCCAAGGGCACGACCCGTACCGCCAGCGCCTTCATCATCCAGCCGTTGCTGCAAGGGCAGGGGTTCAGCCTCAAGGCCCGGTTGCAGTACGACGAAAAGCACCTGCAGGACGAAATCGGCCTGCTGGGCATGGACAGTGACAAGCGCTCCCGCGTGGTTGACTACAGCCTGACCGGCAACGTCCGGGATGGCTTGCTCGAAGGGGCTGACAGCAGCCTGACCCTGAGCTGGAGCGAGGGCCATCTGGATATCGACGGTGCGCCCTGGTCACTGGTTGGCGAGTCGGATCCCGGGCATTTCAGCGTGCTGCGGGTCAAGCTGGCGCGCCTGCAGCAGTTGGCTGGGCGCCTGGCCCTGTACGTGCGGGTGATGGGACAGTGGAGCGATGACAACCTGGATGACTCGCAGCGGCTGTACATCGGCGGGGCCTTCGGTGCGCGCTCGACCTACCAGACGGCGGCCTTCGGTGACCGCGGCTGGCTGGCCAGCGCCGAGCTGCGCTACGCCCTGACCGATAACTGGCGTCTGGTTACCTTCGCCGACCATGGCGAAGCGCGCCTGAACGCACCAGCCCTGAGCATCGATACCGCGCCTCGCCGGCTGTCTGCCGCCGGCCTGGGCGCAGGCTGGTCGACCCAGGCATGGAGCGTCAGTGCGCTGGCCGGCTGGAAGCTTGGTGAGCAACCGGCTGCGGCTGCCAGCGAACACCAGCCACGCCTGTGGGCGCAGCTGGCGTATTTCTTCTAGTGTGGTGTTTTGCAAATACGACCAATAATTCGCGAGTGATTTTTGCGCTCAGGCAAGGCGGCGCGACGAGTCGTAGCCCAGCTACGGCGAGGAGCGACAACGCCGCATGAGTGCAAAAAGCGCCGCGAATTATGGTCGTTATTTGTGAAACACCACACTAGGCTACGGCTTCCGTCGGTTCCGCCTGGTATCGATTGACCGGCACCTCCAGTCCCAGGTGATGCCTCAGGGTGTTGCCTTCGTAGCCCTCCCTGAACAGACCTCGCGAGCGCAGGATCGGCAGCACTTCGTCGGTAAACCGGGCAAATGCCGCCGGTGCGCCGACATGGATATTGAAGCCATCCACCGCACCTTCGCGGAACCAGCGCTCGATCTCGTTGGCCACGGTTTCCGGCGAGCCGGCAAAACCGGTAAAGGGCCGGGCAAAGCGCAAGGCCGTCTCGCGCAGGGTCAGCCCCTGTTCCTTCGCCACCCGCTTGATCTTTTCCGCATGCCCGCGATAGCCGTTGCTGCCCAGGTCCCCCAGTTCGGGGAACGGCGCATCCAGCGGGTACTGGCTGAAGTCGTGGTAGTTGAACGGCCGGCCCAGCTGTACCAGGGCTTTCTTCAGGTCCAGCTCGCCATGCCGGGCCTTGAGCAGGGCCTGCGCCTCGTCGTCGCTGTCGGCGATGATCGGCGAAATCCCGGGGAACACCAGCACCTGGTCCGGATCACGCCCGGCCGCGGCGGCGCGGCGCTTGATGTCGGCGTAGTACTCGCGGGCATCCTCGAAATTGTCCACCCCGGCGAAGATGCCTTCGGCGATCCTGGCGGCCAGGCCGCGTCCCGACTCTGACACGCCGGCCTGGAAGATCACCGGCTGGCCCTGGGCCGAGCGCGAGATGTTCAGTGGTCCGGTGACCGAGAAGAATTCGCCGCGGTGGTCTAGGCGATGCTGCTTGTCGGGGTCGAGGAAGCGCTTGCTCGCCCGGTCCCGCGGGAAGGCATCGTCCTCGTAGGAGTCCCACAGCCCCTGGACCACCGCCACGTGCTCGTGGGCGCGGCGGTAGCGCTCGCCGTGGTCGATGTGCTGCTCGCGGCCGAAGTTGCCGGCGGCGCCCTCCAGCCCGGTGGTGACCACGTTCCAGCCGGCGCGGCCATGGCTGATCTGATCCAGCGAGGCGAACTGGCGGGCGACGTTGAACGGCTCGGTGTAGGAGGTGGTCAGCGTCGCCACCAGGCCGATCCTGTCGGTCGCGCCGGCCAGTGCCGAGAGCAGGGTCAGCGGCTCCAGGCGATTGAGGAAATGCGGCGCCGAGTCCGGGGTGATGTAGGGGCTGTCGACGATGAATACGAAGTCGAACTTCGCCGCCTCGGCCGCGCGGGCCTGCTGCTTGTACCAGTCGATGTCGATGCTGGCGTCGCCGGGAATCTCCGGGTCCAGCCATTCCTGCTGATCGGTGCCGACGCCGGTGAGGATGGCGCCGAGGTGCAATTGTCGTGTGCTCATGGTGGGGGTCCTTTGCAGAGAAGTCGGAGAGTCAGGCCCGGGCGTGGCGTACCTGCAGGCTGTCGGCATCCAGTGCGGCGTCCACCGCATCGATGATCGGCTGCGCTTCGCTGCGCACCAGCCAGTCCGGGCTGACCTGGGCGAAGTGCACGCGGCGGTCGCGGCCGATCACCACCACCGTCGGCTGGGGCAGTTCCCAGGTGCCGGTGCCGGTGATCTCGCCGATGCCGTTGCCCTTGGCCAGGGCGGCCTGGCGCGAGGCCTCGTCGAAGCTGTAGAGCACGCCGAAGCGGCGGCCGAGCTGGTTGTCCTTGTCGCTGGCCACTTGCAGGGTCAGCTGGTGCTTGTCCCTGATCTCGACCAGCCGCTCCGGCACCTGCGGGCTGACCGCCACCAGCGGCACGCCGCGGCGTTGCAGGGCGGGCTGGAGGTTTCGCTCGTAGTAGGGGATGGCGATATTGCAGGCCGGGCAGCCGGCAAAGCGGAAGAACACCAGGACTGCCGGGCCGTTTTCCAGCAACTGGTCGAGGCTGAGGACGCCGCCTTCGACCTTGAGCAGCGCGAACGGCTCGACGCTGTCGCCAGCCTTGATGAAACGCTGCGGATCGGCTTCGTCGACCAGGCGCTGGCGCTGGTCGACATTGACCTTCAAGGCTTCCGGCGCCCAGGTGCGCAGGCGTTCGGCATGCAGTTCGGCGAGCAGGTGGTTGAGGGATTCACTCATGGCGGGATCCTGTGTCGGGGGAAGGGGAAGTGCTTGCCAGCTCGCGGGCCAGGGCGAAGATGCCCTCCATGCGCCAGTGCTGGTTGGCGTAGCGTGGGTCGGCGGCATGCTCGTCCCAGCCGGAGTCGCGGCGGTACTGGCCGAGCAGGCCGCTGCCGAGGACCCATGCCGGGTCCGGGGCGACCGGGCGTTCGCAGTCCGGGTGTACGTAGAGCGCATCGCCCGGGCAGTACAGCTCGCACATGAAGCAGGTCTGGCAGGCGGCCTGGTCGGCGATGCGCGGCTTGCCGTCGCTGCCGACGGCGAGCACATCGCTGGGGCACACGGCGACGCAGCGGCTGCAGCCGCTGCAGCGTTCGCTGAAGATCAGTTCGAGCATGCCGCTGCTCCTTCGGGTTGCGGGATCGGGTCGTGGCGGACCCAGGGCGTGTCCAGGCCGCCGCTGCGCAGGTGCACGGCGAAACGCGCGTCCTGGGCGGGGGCGTCTTCGCGCTGGTGCAGGCCGCGGCTTTCCTGGCGCGCCAGGGCGCTGGCATAGCACCAGCGCGCCGTGGCCAGCAGGGCCTCGGTCTCGCGCCAGCGCAGCAGGCGGGTCGGGTCGCTGGCAGGGCGCTGCTGCACGCGGTCGCGGTGGTTGTCCAGGGCGCGCAGCGAACGCTGCAACTGAGCGCCGCTGCGGAACAGGTTCTTGTCGTAGGGGTGCAGCTCGTCCTGCACGGCGCGGATCGTGTCGCGGTAGTCGGCGGTGGAAACCGAAAGTGGCTGGCTGGTGTATCGTGCCACATTACGTATCACGGTACGATTCTCTCTCGCGTATCGCGCTGCACCCGCGCCGGCCCACTGGCCGCTGGCCAGGGCCCAGGACGAATTCACCGCGCCACCGCCGGAGATCGCCCCGGTCACCGCCTCGCGGCTTGCCGTGTCGCCGGCGCTGAACAGGCCGGGCACGCTGGTCTGGCACTCCTCGTCGACCACCCGCAGGCCGCCGACGCCACGGATGGTGCCCTCGCCGTGCAGGGTGACCTGGAACTTGTCCTGGTAGGGGTCGATGCCCAGGCGGTCGAACGGCAGCATCAGGTTCGGCTGCACGTAGGGCAGGCGTGCGCGGACCGCTGCGGGGATGCGGTCGAGGCGGCAGAACACCGGGCCCTGCAGCAGGTGCCGGGCGAGGGCGTTGTTGAAGTCCGGGCCCTGGGGGATGTCCAGTTCACGTCCGGCGGCGTCGAAGTAGCGACCGAAGGTGTAGACCATCGAGCGGGTCATGGTGCTGCCGGCCGGAGCGATGCAGTAGTAGGCGGAGAACTCCATGCCCGACAATTCGGCGCCGGCCTCGACGCCCAGCAGGTAGCCGTCGCCGGTGTTGGTCTGGCTGCCCAGCAGGCGCGACATGAAACCGCAGCCGCCGGTGGCCAGCACCGTGGCCGGCGCGCTCACCTGCCATTCCCGCCGGGCCTGGCGCTGCCAGCCGCGGGCACCGAGCAGCTCACCACGGTCGTTGCGCAGCAGTTGCAGCGCCGGGCTCTGGTCGAGCAGGGTGACGCCGTGCTCAAGGACCAGCTGGCGCATGGCGCGCAGGTATTCCGGGCCTCGCAGGGCGCGGTACTGCTTGCGGCCCTGTTCGTCGTGGGGGAAGTGGTACAGGCGGTCCAGTTGCGGCAGGGACTGCCAGGTGCTGTCGAGGATGCGCGCCATCCAGCGCGCGTCGCCCAGCCCGGCGGCGCTCTCGACCCTGCGGGCGATGGCGGCCGGGCGTTGTTCGGGCGGCACCCACCAATGGCCGGGACCGGCGCTGGCGGTCACGCCGCTGGTGCCGCAGTAGCCTTTCTCGGCCAGCACCACCCGGGCACCTTCGCGGGCGGCGGCGACGGCGGCCCAGGTACCGGCCAGGCCACCGCCGATCACCAGCACGTCGGCGTCGAGCTGGAGCGGGGCGGGGGCGTTGTGGAACAGGGGAATCATCGGACGGCACACTCCTGAGGTCGTTTGGCGACGGCCTCCGCCGGGAGTGGGGTCGGGTCTTGGGATAGAACGATAGGCGGGGGAGAGGGCAGATGGGAAAGGCTTTTTGGTTCTAAGCTAATTATGTGAATTTTGTATTTATTGTTTTTATAACATCAGCCTTATGCATTTTCAGGCTTGGCCTCGGAAGCTCGCTGTCGACCACCCTACAGTTAATGTCTTTTTGATATTATTTGCTCACAAATCAAAGCCAGCGCCCTCCTCGCGAGTGGCACAAGGACCCCAAGGCTCATGGCGTTATTCCTGCAAAAGCCGGTGTTCTGGAACACCAACAACTACACGTCCCCGTCCGGTGGTTTCGCCACCAGTGGCTATGCCCGGGAAAACGGCTACGGCCACGAGGAATGGAACAATTCGCCGCGCCTGCTGCTGCGCCAGGGCAACCAGCGCTACCGGGTATTCCACACCGACGCCTTCGGCAAGGCCCCGCTGGTGGAAAACGCCGGCCAGACCTTCGTCTTCATGACCGCCGCGCACAACGGCATCGTGCAACTGGTGGGCATCGCCGGCAACGCCGTCGGCCTGACCGACGAACGCCTGCTGGCGCAGCGTCAGCAGATCGTCGACAAGCTCGCCCTGCAGGACCTCTGGGAGGAGGCCTGGTCGGTGACCAAGGTGCGCCGGATCCACGAGGACGATCGCCATCACTTCCTGCGCAACTGGAAGCAGAACCTGCACTGCATCCCCCACTGGATCTGCCCGGAAGAGTATTTCTGCTGGTTCGACGAACCGGTGACCCTCGACCCGCGCAGCGTCAGCGGCACGGAAAAGCTCGCCGCCGGTGGCTCCAGCGAGCTGGACCTGGCCCTGGTGGGGCGGATCATGGATGCCATTCCCGAGGCGCAGCGTGGCGAGAAATGGACGCGGCTGGTCGATGCCATCCACTGTGCGCCGACCGAACCGCTGGCGGCGTCGGACCGCGATGCGCTGCTGGAGGGCAGCGAGCCGGTCACCGACCTGCTGACCAACATCCAGGCCCGCCGCGGCCGTGGCAAGTTCCGCGAGGACCTGCTGCAGGTCTGGGGCGGCGCCTGCGCGGTGACCGGGCTGGCCTGCAGCGAGGTGCTGCGGGCTTCGCATATCAAGCCGTGGGCGGCGGCGACGGCGGCGGAGCGCCTGGACCCCAACAATGGTCTGCTGTTGTCGGCGAACCTGGACGTGCTGTTCTATCGCGGCCTGATCAGCTTCGACGCACGTGGCGGCATGCTGGTGTCGCGCTGGGTCAGTCCTGCCCACTGCCAGGCGCTGGGCCTGCCGCAGCCGTTGCGCTTCGTGCCGGACGGTGTTGCCGCGTCGTTGCAGTATCACCGCGAGCAGGTGTTTCAGGGCTGACGGGCCGCGCCCTTGCCCGTGAGCCCGATCGCCTGTGCTGCCTCCAGCACCACCCCACGCAACCACCGCGACGCCTGCGAGCGGTGCTTGCGCGCATGCCACAGCTGGTAATAGCGCAGCGGCGGCACCGCCAGCGGGAACGGCTCGATGCGCAGCGGCAGCAGTTCGCTGTAGTGCTTGGCGAACGAGCGGGTGGTGGTGAACAGCAGGTTGGATTTCACCAGCACGTAGGGCGCGATGCAGAAGTACGGCAGGGTCGTGGTCACCCGTCGGGCCAGGCCGTTGCCGGCCAGTTCGGCGCCGATGGTGCCCTGGCCGCTGGCATTGTGGGTCATCACCGCCAGGTGATCGGCAGCGCTGTACGCCTCCAGGGTCAGCCCGCCAAGCGGGATCGGGTGCTCGTCGCGCAGCAGGCAGACCAGGTCGTCGTCGCATAGCGGCTGCAGGTGCAGGTGCTCCGCCGGCGTGCGCCAGTTGCCGATCACCAGGTCGAGGTGGCCGTCCTCCAGTCCCTTGGCGTAGCCGCCTTCGGCCTGCAGGTGGGTGAGTTCCAGGGAGGCGAAGGGCGCCTGGGCGTTGAAGCGCTCGACGATGGCCGGGACGAAGAACACGCTCAGGTAGTCCGGCGTGCCGATGCGGAAGGTCTGGCGGCTGGTGGCGGGGTCGAAGCGGTCGATCGGGTGGAGGATCTGCTCGATGCTGGCGAGGGCCCGGGCAGCCGGCTCGATCAGGCTCTGGCCGTGGGTGGTGAGGACCATGCCGCGGCCGCTGCGCACCAGCAGCGGGTCGCCGGTCAGTTCGCGCAGACGGCGCAGGGCGACGCTGATGGCCGGCTGGGTCTGGTCGAGCAGGTCGGCGGTGCGCGACACGCTGCACTCGGTGAGCAGGGTGTAGAGGGTGCGGATCAGCTGGGCGTCGCAGTTGGGGAGGTTGCTGGGCACTGGGGGCTCGGTGGTCTGATAGGCCTTGGCAATGATGTCGATGCCAATGGCCTCATCGCTGGCAAGCCAGCTCCCACAAGGTTCGCGGTGCATGCGGTCCCTGTGGGAGCTGGCTTGCCAGCGATGAGGCCGGGAGCATCACCATCCACTTCAAATCGATATATATAAGACTATATAGCGACGCGCCCGACTACCGCCAATCCGGCAATCCCTTCAGCAACTCCGCCTTCTCCTGCACCGCCGCCCCCATCAGCACGAAGCCGCGCATCCGGCTGTCGGCGTCGTGGTACAGCGACCTGAGATTGGCCAGGCCCCGCGCGCAGGGTTCTGCCAGCCGCGTCGACCAGCGCCCGTCGCTATCCAGCGGCGAGGCCACCACTGTCGGCAGCACGCTGGTCTTGATGGTCACCGGCATCGCCGGGTAGGCCACCGCGGTCGGCTGTCCGGCCAGCGTCTGGGCGAGGGCGCGGGCCTGGAGCATGATCGGCATGACATAGGGCAGCACCAGGTCGTGCACCTGGGCGCAATCGCCCAGGGCGTAGACATTCGCCGCGCTGGTACGCAAACAGGCATCGGTGACGATCCCGGCACCCACCTCCAGCCCGGCGGCTCGCGCCAGTCCGACCCGCGGTTCGAGGCCGATGGCGCAGAGCACGTAGTCCACCTCGATGGCCCGGCCATCGGCCAACTGCAATGCGTAGGCCGCGCCCCGACGCCAGACCGCCAGCGGCCCGTTACCCAGCTCCAGCCTGACGCCGAGTGACGCCAGGGCGTGGGCCATCTGCTCCCCGGCCTCCTCCGGCAACAGCCGGCTCAGCGGCCAGCTGGCGCGGTCGACCACCCAGACCTGGTGCCCGGCATGGCTCAGGTCATTGGCGAACTCGCAACCGATCAGCCCGGCACCGAGAATGGCGACCCGGGCATGGCTGCCGATCTCGCTGCGCAGGCGCTGGTAGTCCTGCAGGTCATTGACCGTGATGATCGCCTGCGCACCGTCGCCCTCCAGCACCACCCGCCGCGCATCGGCGCCCAGGGCCAGGACAAGCGCGGCATAGCGCTGCGGCTGGCCGTCGAGGTACACCACCTGCGCCTGGCTATCGATGCGCTGCACCTCGACCCCGGTGCGCACCTGCGCCTGCAACTGCTCGGCCATCTGCGCGGCAGTGGAGGTCACCAGTTGCTCCGGCAAGCGCCCGGTCTGGAAGGCGTTGGACAGCGCCGGCTTGGAATAGAACTCGCCGCCATCGCGGGTGACGATCAGGATCGGCGTTGTCCTGTCGAGCTTGCGCAACTCACGGGCGACGCTGTAGCCGGCGAGACCGGAGCCAAGGATGACCACCGGGTCGGGCTGCGCCGTCGCACTGGTCGCGACGGCATCCAGCGGCAGCCGCACCATCTCGAAATCCGCCTTGCCCACCCCGCATTCCGGGCAGTACCAGTCGTCCGGCACGTCCTCCCAGCGCGTGCCGGCGGCGATGCCGTCCTCCGGCCGGCCAAGCGCTTCGTCATAGAAAAAACCGCAGACCAGACATTCCCACTTGTACATGGCGCGCTCCTCAGCTGGTGAAGGCCCGGCCCAGGCCCAGGGCACTCAGGGCACGACGGTAGGCGGTGGAGGAGCGGTCGGCGGGAATGTGGATTTCCAGGGACAGGTCCAGCGGCAGGTCTTCCGGGCGGCACAGTTCGACGATATCGCGGTCTTCCTCGAACACCTGCTGGTTGAAGGCGTAGACGTCCGCCAGCGGCAGGTCCTGGTCGAAGTTGCGGGTGATCGCACAGAACATGCGGGTCTTGCGTGCCGAGATCGGGCAGGCGGCGTTGAGGATCACCAGGCGCTGGCCGGGCTCGGGGAAGTCCACGCTCAGGCGCGCGGTGAAGGGCGCGAACACATCGAAGGTACGGGTCCACAGGAAGCCTTCCGGGGCCCGGTGCTGCAGGGCCTTGGGGAAGTTGCTGACGCTGCTGACGTACTCGGCGTGCACGCCGTAGGGGGTGACCTCGGCCTTGTAGGTCGGCACCACCGGGTTGTCGCGTTCGGCGAAGGCCTCGTGGTGGATCCAGGCGAAGTGGGCGACGTCGATGAAGCCCTCGACCTGGCGTCCGGCCGAGGCGGCGATATCGATGGACGGCGGCAGGATTTGCTGAAACGCCGGATCATGCCACGACGGCATCTGCGCGAAAGGCGCGTCGTCACCGGCCATCAGCACCCAGATCAGGCCGTATTCCTCGCGGGCCTGGTACATCTGGATGCGGTGGCGTTCGGTCAGTTTGGCGTTGGGCTCCGAGGGAATCCGCGTGCAGCGGCCGTCGGTGCCGAAGTGCAGGCCGTGGTACGGGCAGATCAGATTTCCGTCGCGCACCCAGCCCTTGCTCAGCGGCGCGCCGCGGTGGCTGCAGATGTCCCGCGCGGCATTGATGCTGTCGCCGCTACGGTAGAGCACCACCGGCTCGTCGAGCAGGATCACCGCGTGGGGCTGGTCGGTGACGTCCGCGGAGAAGGCCACGGGATGCCAGTGGCGGGTGAGGATCTCGCGGTCGTGGGCGCTGAAGGTGCTGGTCCTGGTGATGGGGTTCCAGGTGATGTCCTGGCACGCAATGGCGGGGCTGTTCATGTTGTTGTTCTCCTGGCATTGGCTGACACGGGAGCAACGCGCCGGTCCGTCGCTTGCCTCGAGCGGGCGCTGCGCATTGCCGGGCCCATGCTAGAGAAGCGCGGGGGCGGTACCCATGGCGCGCGGCACATGTCTGGCATGTGCCGGGACGCATGAGTGCGCGTGCACGGCGATGGCATATTGCAATCGCCCGGGTATAGTGAACGCCCCATCGACGATTTCCCGGACTCAGGGAGAGAACACATGAACGAGCGCGTTAGCGATGAGCTGTTGACCGGCCTGGCGGAGTTTTTTCCCGGCCCCTCCGTGAAACTGGCTGGCAAGGCTTCGTCCGGCGGTTTTTTCGTGCCGCAGGACGGCACCCTGGGCACGGCCATGCGCTTTGTCGCGGAACTGCCGGAGCAGGCCAGCGACGCGCAGCGACAGCTGATTCGCCAGCAGTACCAGCGCCAGCGCGCGTTCCTGGAAGGCGCGGTGGAAATGGCCTGCGCCTGGCTCGAACGGCGTTTCTCCGGCGCACCGAAGGAATGGACCAAGGCCGAGAACTGGTGGGAGCCGCTGCGCAACATGCCGGCGCCGTTCTACCAGCAGACGAATTTCCAGGAGGTGCGCTTCGACCAGGTCCTGCGTGGCGTGGAACTGAGCGAGGTGTTGCAGGAGACCTTGGTCGAGGGCTCCGCGCGCGGCCCGGGGTGCGGCATGTTCGCCAACTTCTGTGCCGCGATCGGTGAGCAGATCTACGCGCAGGCCGACGCCGGGCGCCGCAGCGTCGCCACTTACCATGTGGCCCTCAGCTATCGTCCGGTCCGCGATGCGGCCGGTGACTGGCAGTTGTCCAGCAGTGCCGACATCTATCTGCTCGGCTTCCAGCCAGGCGAGCAGAAGCTGTACATCAGTTGCCGCACGGGGGAGATCCTGCCCTTCGCCTTCGATTACCTCAAGGCGACCCTGCGCCTCGACGGCGCTGCGCTGAACGACCCTGGAAACGCGCTGTACTGTCAGCGCTGGGAAGAGATCATGGCGAGCCGTGTTCGGGTGTCCCTGGAGCAGAACCGCAACTTCTTCGAGCAGACCTTCAACCTTCGAGGTTGAGCCTCCTCACCCAGCGCCGATAGCGGCGCGCTCGCCGCGCGCTGCACAGTTGCTGCAGCAACAGGGCCCAGGCTGGCGATACGTCGGCCTTGACGGCGCGTCCACGGCTCAGGCGGCGCAGCTGGAACTTCACCGCCGCCATGTTGCCCATCGAGGCCAGGATCTTGTTGCGCCAGGTGATCGGGCGCAGGGCCGGGGCGCTGTCACGGCCTTCGCGCCAGTGTCGGGGCAGGTGGGGTTCGAGGGCCAGGGCGGTGCCGATGCCGGCCATGGCCACGCCCGAGGCAATCACCTGCTCGGCCACTGGCCTGCGGCGGATGCCGCCGGTCACCATCAGTGGCATCCGCGCCACGGCCTGCAGGTCGCGGGCGAAGTCGATGAAGTAGGCTTCCCGCGCCAGGGTCTGGCCGTCGCGGGCATCGCCCTGCATGGCCGGCGCTTCGTAGCTGCCGCCGGACAACTCCACCAGGTCCACCGCCAGCCCGTTCAGGCGCAGCAGCACCTCGCGGGCCTCCTCGGCGCTGAAGCCGCCACGCTGGAAATCCGCGGAATTGAGCTTCACCGCCACGGCAAAGGACGGCGAGACCACCGCCCGCACGGCCTTGACCACTTCCAGCAACAAGCGGGCGCGGTTGTCCAGCGTGCCGCCCCATTGGTCGCTGCGCTGGTTGCTCAGGGGCGAAAGGAACTGGCTGAGCAGGTAGCCGTGGGCGGCATGGATCTGCACGCCGTCGAAGCCGGCCTGTTCGGCGAGCCGCGCGCTGTTGGCGAAGCGCTCGATCACCTCGGCGATCATCCTGTCGTCCATGGCCCGCGGCAGGGCGAAGTGTTTGGACAGGTTGCCCAGCGCCAGCGGTACCGCCGATGGCGCCCAGGTCGGCTGGCCAAGGTTGGCGGGCATCTGCCGGCCGGGGTGGTTGAGCTGCAGCCAGAATCGCGCGCCATGGGCACGTCCGGTTTGCGCCCACTGGCGGAAACGCTGCAACTGGCGATCGTCTTCCAGCACCACGCCACCGGGACCGGTCATGGCCCGGCCATCGATCATCACGTTGCCGCTGATCAGCAGGCCGGCGCCGCCTTCGGCCCAGGCCTGGTAGAGGCGGATCAGCCGAGGGGAGGGCGCATGCTCGGCGTCGGCCATGTTTTCTTCCATGGCCGCCTTGGCCAGGCGGTTGGGGATGATCGCGCCGTTGGGCAGGGTCAGGGGATCGAACAGGTTCATGGGGGCACACCTCGGTTGGTCGTGGGCCAACCTTAGGTTTAAAGTGAACTTTAAGGTCAAGCACTTTGGCGAGGGATCATGAAGATTGGCGAACTGGCCAGGCGCAGCGGGCTGACGGCGTCGAGCATCCGTTTCTACGAGTCCAGGGGATTGCTCACCGCCGTGGAGCGCACGGGCAATGGCTACCGCAGCTACGGGCCGGAGGCGCTGTGGATGCTGGAGATCATCACCGGGGCGCAGAGCGCCGGGTTTTCCCTCGACGAGATTCGCAGCCTGCTGCCGCTGTCCAGTGGCGGCTGGCAGCACGAGGAACTGCTGGCCGGGCTCAAGCGCAAGGTCGCCGAGATCGAGGTGCTGCAAGCGCGGCTGGCGCGCAACAAGGCGCAGTTGCTGGTAGCCATCGAAGGCATCGAGCAGCCGCCGGCCGGGCAGGACTGCGTGGGCAATGCGCAGCGGGTGCTGGAGCGGCTGCGCGCCGAGGAAGCGCGCGGCGACGCGGAGAATGCCGCGCCGCCGCACGCTGCCGGCACTGCTCAGAAGTCGTAGCGCAGGCTCAGCGTGGCATTGCGTGGCGCGCCATAGTGCCCGTAGCTGCCGGCCATGCCGGCGTAGTACTTCTCGTCGAACAGGTTGTTGAGGTTCAGGGTCGCCGCCAGATGGTCGTTGACCTGATAGCGCGCCATCAGGCTGGCCACGGTGTAGTCGTCCTGGGTGACGCGGGCGTTGTAGCGGGCGAAGGTCAGCGACGAACTGGAGTTCCAGCTGGCGCCGCCGCCCAGGGTCAGGCGCTGCCAGTCGCCCGGCAGGCGGTAGGTGGTCCAGAGGCGGAAGGTGTCCATCGGCAATTGGGTGGTCAGGCGGTTGCCGTCGGCGTCCTCGGTGCGCGAATGGCTGTAGCCGGTCTGCAGGTTCCAGCCCGGGAGCAGCTCGCCGGCCAGTTCCAGGTCGATGCCCTTGGTCTCGGCGCCATCCACCGTACGGTAGGCCGTGCCCCCCGACGGCGTGAGGTTGTCGCCATCCTGCTCGGCGAAATTGTCGCGCTGGATCAGGTACAGCGCCGTGCTGGCGTTGAGGCGGCCGTCGAGGAACTCACCTTTCCAGCCCAGCTCGTAGTTCTTGCCGACCTGCGGCTCCAGGGTCTTGCCGCTGGCATCCTGGTCGCCCTGCGGCTTGAAGATGTCGGTGTAGCTGGCGTAGACCGACTGGTTGGCCGTCAGGTCGTAGACGATGCCGGCATAGGGCGTCACCACGCCGGTTTCGCGCATGGCGGTCTCGGTGGCGGGCAGGGTGCTATTGAGGACCTTGAGGTAGTAGTCGTAGCTGTAGCGGGAGACGCGGGTGCCGAGGATCAGGTGCAGTTGCTCGCTGAGGTTGAAGCGCCCGGCGACGAACCAGCCGCTCTGGCGGCTGGCGACGTTGTAGTCGAGGAACGGGTAGTAGGCGTCGTCGGCAGGGCGCGCCAGCTGGTTTTCCCAGGTGTAGTAGTTGACCGTCACCGCCGGGGCATCCAGTTCGTCGTGCTGGTTCTCGTACTCGCTGTAGTTGAAGCCGGCAATCAGCTCGTGGCGCTGCCCGAGCAATTCGAAGGGCCCCTGCACGGTGAGGTCCAGGCCTGTCTGCTGCTGCGTGGCCTTGGCGTCGGCGGGAATCAGCGGCACGGCGCCGGTGGCCTGGTTGATGTAGGCGACGTTGGTGGTGGTGCGCAGGTAGGCGGAATCCGAGTCGCGCTTCACGTCCATGTAGTTGGCGGCCAGCTTCAGTTGCCAGTCGTGGGCCAGTTGCTGTTCCAGGCCGAAGGTGTAGTTGGTGGTTTCGATTTCGTCGTCGCGCCAGCGGCTGCCCGAGCTTTTCGAGCGGGAGAAGTCGGTGGCCTGGCCATTGGTGAACAGCAGCGGCACGCCGGGGGCGCCGAGGGCCTTGTAGCGCTGGTGATCGATGCTCACGCGGGCCAGGGTGGTGCCGCTCAGGTCGGCTTCGAGCACGCCGTAGGCCACGTCGCGCTGCTGGCTGTACCAGTCCATGAAGGTGTCGCTGTCCTGCTTGGCCAGCACCAGGCGGCCGCGCAGGTCGCCGTTTTCGCTCAGCGGGCCGGAAACATCGCCTTCGGCGCGATAGTTGTCCCAGGAGCCGGCGCTGCCCTGCACATAGGACTTGAATTCCCGGGTCGGGCGCTTGCGGATCAGGTTGACCACGCCGCTGGGGTCGCCGGCGCCGGTCATCAGGCCGGTGGCGCCCTGGACGATCTCGACCCGGTCGTAGAGGACCATGTCCAGCAGCGTGCTGGGCATGTTGCGGGTCTGGTTTTCCTGGGTCGTGGTCACCCCGTCGATCTGGTAGGTATTGATCGCGCTGCCCCGGGAATAGATGTTGAAACGCTCGCCGCCGTCCTGCGACATGCTGATGCCCGGGGTCTGGTTGAGCACGTCGGTCATGCTCGCCAGGTGCTGGTCGTCCATGCGCTGGCGGGTGATCACGCGGATCGTCTGCGGGGTTTCGCGGATCGACAGGTTGAGCTTGGTGGCCGTGCTGGTGACCCCCGTGGTGTAGCTGCCGGTGCCTTCGCTGGGGCCGCCGAGGGCCTGCCCGCTGATGCTGGTGGCGCCCAGTTCCAGGGCGTCGCCGTTGCTGATGGCGATCAGCAGGTACACGCTGCTGGCCTGGCGCACCGCCTGCAGGCCGCTGCCGGCGAGCAGGGTGGCGAAGCCGTGGTCGACGCTGTAGCTGCCGTCCAGGCCGGGCGAGTTGCGCCCCCGGGTGGCGCTGTCGTCGAAGGACAGCACCACGTCGGCGGCGCTGGCGAAGCGGCCGAGGGTTTCGGTCAGCGGGCCGGCGCCGATGTGGTAGACCCGCGGCTCGCTGCCCGCCTGGTCGGCGAGGGTCATGGCGGGGATGCTGGCGAGCGTGCCCAGCGCCAGGTGGATGGCCAGGGCCAGTGCGGTCTGTGGTCGTTGCTTCGAGCTCATGTTTTCCTTCCCAAGAACAGCAGGTTGTGCAGATGGGAGGTAGAGCCGAACGAGGGGTGGGCAAAGTGCAAGGTGATGGCGAAAATCCTGAAATTTTTTGTCGGCAGCAAACCGCTGGGGTCCTCAGCTGCGCCGCGTCACCGTCACCCAGTAGCGCGTCCGCCGCCGCACCGCCAGGGGGAACGAAGCCTCCAGCGCGGTCAGCGCCAGATCGCTGTCGTCGGTCGGAAATGCCCCGGAAATCTTCATGCCCGCCACCGCCGGATCACAGCTCAACAGCCCCGGGCGATAGCGCCCCAGCTGTGCCAGCAACTCGCCCAGCGGCAGGGCGATGGCGATCAGGCTGCCGTCCTGCCAGGCGCCCACCGAGGCATCGTTGTCACGCACCGGGCCGATCCCCGCCGCGCCGAAGCGCACCCGTTGGCCGGCGTCCAGGCGCAGGCGCCGGCTGGCATCGAGGGACACTTCCACCGCCTTCTCCAGCACCGCGACCTCGGCATTCTGCTCATCGACCGCCACCGTGAAGCGGGTACCCAGGGCCAGTACCTGGCCGAAGCGGGTGGCGACACTGAACGGCCGCGCCGCGGGGTCGCTGGCGGTGTCCACCAGGATCCTGCCGCGGTGCAGGAGCAACTGCCGTTGCTGCCCGTCGAAGCGCACATCCACTGCGCTGTCGGTGTCCAGCAGCAGGCGACTGCCATCGGCCAGGCGTACTTCGCGGCGCTCGCCGATGGCGCTGCGCTGGTCGGCGGTCCATTCGCGGCGCAGGTCGCTGCGCCAGCCCAGGCTGGCGAACGCGCCGCCCCCCAGCAGCAGGGCCAGGCCGTACAGCACCTGGCGCCGGGTATGCCCGGCAGCCAGCAGGGTCGAGGCCGCCAGGCGTTGCGGCAGGCCGCCGAAGCTGGCACCGGCCGCCTGCATGCGCTGCCAGGCCTGGCGATGCAGCGGATCGCTGTCATGCCAGTGCTGCCATTGCGCCTGTTCCTCGCCGTCGTCGGCGGCCGAGGCCAGGCGCACGTACCAGTGCGCGGCCTGGCGAACCGCCTCGCGCTGGGCCGGGGTCGGCGTGCGGCTCATTCGCCGGCGTCCCACTGCATCAGGCAGACATGTTCCATGGCCTTGGCCATGTGGTTGTTCACCGTGCGCAGGGAGATGCCCAGGCGCGTGGCGATCTGCGCGTAGGGCAGGCCGTCGAGCTGGGCCAGGATGAACACCTCGCGCACCTTGGCCCCGAGGCCGGCGAGCATGTGGTCCAGCTCGACCAGGGTCTCGAACAGCATCGCCTGGGCTTCCGAACTGGGCACCTGGGCGGGGGGCAGGCTGGCCAGGGCCTCCAGGTAGGCCTGCTCCAGCGAGCGGCGGCGGAACAGGTCGATCATCAGGCCCTTGGCCACGGTGGACAGGTAGTGCCGCGGTTCGCGGATGTCCAGGGCACTGCGCGCCTTGAGCAACTTGACGAAGGTGTCCTGGACCAGGTCGGCGACATCGCAGTGGTTGCCCATGCGCTTGCGCAGCCAGCCATGCAGCCAGGGGCTGTGTTCGACGTAAAGCGCACCAACGGCGCAGGACAGGGCAGGGGGCTCGGCCGACATCGGTAAAACTCAAATGGGAATCGATAGCATTATTATTGTTTGATTGGCCGACGCCTAGCAACTCGCCATCAACGCCTGCTTCAACCAGGCACCCGCCGGCCCCAGCGAGCGCTGCTGCGACCACACCAGGTCCAGCGGATAACGCCGCGGCCAGCCGGGCAGCTGCAGCTCCACCAGCATCGCCGTGGCATAGGTGCGCACCATCCAGCGCGGCAGGATCGCCCAACCGAAGCCCTGGCTGGCGAGTTCCATGAGGATCAGGTAGCTCGGCGCCGACCAACTGCGTTGCCGGGCGATGTGGAACAGGCCGCGCTGCGGCGAGTCGTCGAGGGTGTTGAGGCGCAGGGCGCGGTAGGTGGCCAGCACCTCCTGGCTCAGCGGCGTGGTCCCGGCCAGGGCGTGCTCCCTGGCCACGTAGAGGGCGAACTCGGCCTGCTCGGCCAGGGTCACGTGGCCGATCTCCGGCGGGTAGCCGGGCTCCGAGGGCAGGATGCCGAGCGCCGCGCGGCCGGTGCGCACCAGGTTCAGCGCATCGCTGTACTCGGCGAACACGCACTCGAACTCCAGTTCCGGGTAACGCTCGCCGAGGCTGACCATGTGGGCCTGGAAGTCCGGCGAATCGTAGGCATCGGAGATGACCAGGGTCAGCCGCGACTCGACCCCGGCGTGCAGCAGGTCGGCGGCCTGGCGCAGGCGCTGGGAGGCGGCCAGCACGTCTTCGGCGCGCAGCAGCAGGGCACTTCCGGCATCGGTGAGCACCGGCAGCTTGGCGCTGCGGTCGAACAGCGCCACCCCCAGGTCGATCTCCAGCCGCGAGATCGCCTCGCTGACGGTCGACTGGCTTTTGCCCAGCCTGCGGGCAGCGGCACTGAAACTGCCGAGGCTGGCGGCCTGGACGAAGGCGTCGAGCGAGTCGGGGGAAAAGCTCATATCGGGATCTCCGATGGTTACTATCTTTATTCAACCTTATCACCGATGGAAAATCCGTATCGATCTTTCATGCGGGCAAGGACAGGAACATGAGCTTGGAGACGGGAATGGCCGGCTATCGGCGCTGGCTGGTGCTGGCGGTGGTGTCCAGCGCGCTGCTGTTGATCGTGATCGACATGACCGTGCTGTACACGGCATTGCCGGCGCTGACCGAAGCGCTGGCGGCGAGCGCCGCGGAGAAACTCTGGATCATCAACATCTACTCGCTGGTCTGCGCCGGCCTGCTGCTGGGCATGGGCACCCTGGGCGACCGCGTGGGGCACCGGCGCCTGTTCGTCCGGGGGCTGCTGGTGTTCGGCCTGGCGTCGCTGGCAGCGGCGTATTCCAGCAGCCCGGCGCTGCTGATCGGCGCCCGCGCGGTGCTGGCGATCGGCGCGGCGATGATGATGCCGGCGACCCTGTCGATCATCCGCCTGACCTTCACCGATGAACGCGAGCAGGCTTTCGCCATCGGCGTGTGGGCCGCCGTGGCCTCGGGGGGCGCGGCGCTGGGGCCGGTGGTGGGCGGGGTGCTGCTGGAGCATTTCTGGTGGGGCTCGGTGTTCCTGATCAACGTGCCGGTGGTGCTCCTGGCGCTGCTGCTGACCTGGCGCTACGTACCGCTCTCGGTGCCGAGCAGCGCGCGCACGTGGGACCTGCTCGGCTCGTTGCAGGTGATGGTCTGCCTGATCGGCCTGGCCTATGCGATCAAGGAACTGGGCAAGCGCGAAAGCTCGTTGCCGGCGGCGCTGGTGGCGCTGCTGATCGCCGGCCTGTTCGCCGTGCTGTTCGTGCGTCGGCAGCGGCGCAGCGCCGATCCGCTGATCGATTTCAGCATCTTCCGCAACCGCACCTTCTCCTCGGCGGTGGCTGCGGCGGTGATCGCCGCCGCGACCCTGATCGGCATGGAACTGGTGTTCAGCCAGCGCCTGCAACTGGTACTGGGCCTGTCGCCGCTGGAAGCCGCGCTGTTCATCCTGCCGCTGCCGCTGGCGGCCTTCGTCGCGGGGCCGCTGGCCGGCCATGTGCTGCCGCGGCTGGGGGCGAAGGCGGTGCTGTCGGTGGGAATGCTGCTGTCGGGCATCGGCATGGGCCTGTACCTGGTGGCGCACGACGCCAGCCCGTTGTGGCAGATGAGCATCCTGGCCCTGTTGGGGGTGGGCATCGGCGCCACCTTCACCGCGGCCTCGAGCACCATCATGAGCAGCGTGCCGGCGGAGCAGGCGGGCATGGCGGCGTCCATCGAGGAGGTCTGCTACGAGTTCGGCGGCGCCGTGGGCGTGGCCCTGCTCGGCAGCGTGCTGACGGCGGTGTATGGCGCCAGCATGGCGGTGCAGCGGGTGGGCGTCGCGGCGACGGTGCAGGACAGCCTCGACGAAGCCTTGCTGGCGGCCCGGCACCTGCCGCCCGAGCAGGCGCAGTTGCTGGTGATGGCGGCGAAGGGGGCGTTCGATGGCGCATTCCTGGTGGTCATGGCCGTCTGCGCGGCTGCGCTGTTGCTGGGGGCGCTGCTGGTGCGCAGGTTCGCCGTCGAGCGTATTCGATAAGCGAATAGGGCCGATGCGCATTATGCGTTTCTCTTGAAGGCCGGCCGGGCGCGATGATCGGGCCTCGATTCGCCGATCACCGGAGCCCCGTTCATGCCACTCGACACCTGGCTGCTGTTCGTCCTGACCTGCCTCGGCATTGCCGTGGTGCCCGGTCCCAACGCCTTGCTGGTGCTCACCCATGGCGCCATCCATGGCAACCAGCGGGCACTGTTCACCGTGGCCGGCGGGGTGCTCGGCTTCATGACCATGATCTCGTTCTGCGTGCTGGGCCTGGGGGCGCTGATCCAGGCTTCGGTGTCGCTGTTCACCGCGCTGAAGATCCTCGGCGGGATCTACCTGGTGTGGCTCGGCATCAGCCTGTGGCGGGCGGCGCCGATGAGCCTGGACCTGACGCTGCAGGCGCGCTCCAGCGATGGGTCGCTGTTTCGCCAGGGGCTGCTGTCGGCGGTGTCGAATCCGAAGGCGCTGTTGCTGTTCACCGCGTTCATCCCGCCCTTCATCGATCCGCAGCGCAACGTCTTCGTGCAGACCGCAGTGATCGCGCTGACCTATGCGGTGGTGGAGTTCTGCGTGGAATGCCTGGTGGCCAACGCCGCGCACCGGGTGCGGCCATGGCTGGCGCGCACCGGGCGGCGTTTCAACAAGGTCTGCGGTGGCTTCTTCGTCCTGTTCGGCGCGTTGCTGCCGGTGCGCTGAGCAGGCCGCGCGGTCAGCCGGCCAGGGTCGCGTTGTCGATCACGAAGCGGTACTTCACATCGCCCTTGAGCATGCGCTCGTAGCTCTGGTTGATCTCGTCGGCGCGGACCAGTTCGATGTCCGCGACGATCCCGTGTTCGGCGCAGAAATCCAGCATTTCCTGGGTCTCGGGAATGCCGCCGATCATCGACCCGGCAATGCTGCGGCGCTTCATGATCAGGTTGAACACGTTCGGCGACGGGTGGCTGGTGGCCGGCGCGCCGACCAGGGTCAGGGTGCCGTCGCGCTTGAGCAGGACGAGGAAGGCGTCGAGGTCGTGGGGCGCGGCGACGGTGTTGAGGATCAGGTCGAAGGACTTGCCGTGGGCTGCCATTTCTTCCGGGTTGCGCGACACCACCACTTCATCGGCGCCCAGTGCCAGCGCCGCTTCGCGCTTGGACTCCGAGGTGGTGAAGGCCACCACGTGGGCACCCAGGGCATGGGCCAGCTTGATGCCCATGTGGCCCAGGCCGCCGATGCCGACCACGCCGACCTTCTTGCCCGGTCCGGCGCCCCAGGTGCGCAGCGGCGACCAGGTGGTGATGCCGGCGCACAGCAATGGCGCCACCGCCGCCAGTTGCGCCTCGGGGTGAGCGATGCGCAGGACATAGCGCTCGTGCACGACGATCTGCTGGGAATAGCCGCCGAGGGTCCAGCCGGGCGCGTCCGGGGTCGGGAAGTTGTAGGTGCCGATCATGCCGTCGCAGTAGTTCTCCAGGCCCTCGTCGCAGTCGGCGCAATGCTTGCAGCTGTCGACGATGCAGCCGACGCCGACCAGGTCGCCGACCTTGAATCCGCTGACATGCCCGCCCACGCTGGCGACCCGGCCGACGATCTCGTGGCCGGGCACGCACGGATACCGGGTGCCTTCCCATTCCGAGCGCACCTGGTGCAGGTCGGAGTGGCAGATGCCGCAGTAGGCGATGTCGATCCGCACGTCGTGGGCGCCGACGTCACGGCGGGTGATGGTCAGCGGCTCCAGTGGCTGGTGGCCGGCATGGGCGCCGTAGGCAATGACTTGCATGCTGTATTCCTCGAAGGCGGTGAGTGACCGCTCTATCTTCGGCGCCGGGCGGGCGCTGTCGGTAACCCGATTCGACCGGGTTCTTGCCTAATCCTTCAGCGCCGCCTCGATCCCGGCGATGTCGATCCTGCCCATCTGCATCATCGCCTCGAAGGCGCGCCGGGCCTTGGCCGGGTCGGGGTGGGTGATGGCCTGGGTGAGCAGGCGCGGGGTGATCTGCCAGGAGATGCCCCATCGGTCCTTGCACCAGCCGCAGACATTGGCCTGGCCGCCGTTGTCGATGAGTGCGTTCCAGTAGCGGTCGGTCTCGGCCTGGTCGTCGGTGGCGACCTGGAAGGAGAAAGCTTCGTTGTGCTGGAACATCGGGCCGCCGTTGAGTCCCAGGCAGGGCAGGCCCATGACGGTGAACTCGACGGTGATGATGTCGCCCTGCTTGCCGGACGGGTAGTCGCCGGGGGCCGGGTGGGCGGCGATGACCCGGCTGTCGGGGAAGGTCGCGGCATAGAAGGTGGCGGCGTCGAGGGCGTCGCCGTTGAACCACAGGCAGATCGTGTTCTTGGCAGTCATCACGGCAGCTCCGGGGTGGGGTGGCTGGTTCAGTCTAGACCCCTTCTCAAGAGCGACACTGAACCCGCTTCCACAGGGTCTGCGGTTACCGGGATTGCATATAGCTCAGGGTCATCCTGCTCAACGCCCGGATCCCCACTGCCAATGCCTGGTCATCCACCTGGAACCCCGGCGAGTGGGTCGGCCACACCGGCTTGTCCGCCAGCGCCGCAGGGGTCACCCCCATGCGCATGAAGATCCCCGGAATCTGCCGCGCATACTCGGCGAAGTCATCGGCGCCATAGGTGCCGGCGTCGATCTTCACCGGCTGCGTGGACACCTGCTCCAGCACCGGCAGCAGGCGGTCCACCAGGGCCGTGTCGTTGTGCCCGGCACGGTAGTTGCCCGGCAGGTACTCCACCTCGGCGCTGGCTCCCGAGGCTTCGGCGATCTTCTCCGCGGTCCGCCGCATCCGTTGCAGCACATCCTCGCGCTGTTCGTCGCTGACGGTGCGGATCGAGCCTTCCAGGCGCACCTCGGCGGGAATGATGTTGTGCCGGTCGCCGGCCTCGATGCGCCCGACCGAGATCACCGGCGCCGGCAGCACGCTGAGGTTCGACTGGCGACTGGGGATGGTCTGCCAGGCGAGGATGGTCTGTGCCGCCACCGGCACCGGGTCGATGCCGGTCCAGGGGAACGCGGCATGGGTCTGGCGACCCTTGATCCGCGCGACGAAGGTATCCGCCGCCGCCGTGGTACGGCTGCGACTGAGGGTGAAGGCACCGGCGGTCCCGGCGGTGACATGGATGCCGAAGATCACCGCCGGCGCCGGGTTCTCCAGCACCCCTTGCTCGATCATCAGTTTCGCCCCGCCGGACTCGCCCAGCGGCGGGCCTTCCTCGGCCGGCTGGAAGATCAGCTTGAGCGTGCCCGGCAATTCGTCCCGCCGCGCCGCCAGCACCTCGGCCACCCCCAGGGCCATGGCCATGTGCGCGTCATGGCCGCAGGCATGCATCACCCCGACTGCCTTGCCCCGGGTGCGGAAGTCGCCACCCTGATCGACGCTGCGCACGGTCGAGGCGTAGGGCAGGCCGGTCTGCTCGGTCAGCGGCAGGGCGTCCAGCTCGGCGCGGATCGCCACCACCGGGCCCGGCCTGCCGCCCCGCAGGATGCCGACCACGCCGGTATGGGCGATGCCGGTCTGCACCTCCAGGCCCAGTTCGCGCAGGCGCTGGGCGATACGCCTGGCGGTCTCGACCTCGCGATTGCCCAGCTCGGGGTGCTGATGGATCTGCTGGCGGATTTCGATGACGCCAGGCAGTGCCTGGGTGATCCGGGTATCCAGATCAGCCCATTCGTCGGCGACAGCGCTGGTGCAGCAGAACAGCAGGGCGATCCCTGCGACGCGAAACGGCGGCATCCTGGCTCCCTGGCTCAGTAGGTAAAGGCGATCGGCGGGTAGTTGCCGTTCACCAGGTAGTCGCCGATGGCCTTGTACTTGTAGGCCACGGCGTCGTGGGTGGTGTGGGTGCGGGCGTTGCGCCAGTGGCGGTCGAAGTTGTGCCGCGACTGGGTGGTGGCGGCGCCGCCCACTTCGTAGAGCCGTTCGCAGACCAGCAGGGCGGCGCGGGTCGAGGCGATCTTGGCCTCGGCCACGGCGATCGACGATTGCGCCAGCAGCGCATCCAGCGCCTCGCCGTCCAGCAGGCCTTGCAACTGCGTGCGGGCGGCCCGGTCGACGCTCAGCGCGGCTTTTTCCACCAGGGCTTCGGCGCCATGGATCGCCGCCGCGAGGTCGCCCACGGTGTGCAGGATGTACGGATCGTTGCGCGCTTCATCGACGCCGCTTTCGCGCACCGGCCGCGCGCCCGTGCGCGACCAGTGCACCGCGTCGTCCAGTGCGGCGAGGCCGATGCCGACATCGATGGCGCAGTGGATCAGTTGTGCACTGGCGCCGATGTAGTTGCGCCGCTGGTACCACTGCGCCAGCGGGATCACCTGCTCCGGCAGCACCGGCACATTCTCCAGCAGGGTGGTGCCGCTGGCGGTGACCCGCTGGCCCATGCCGTCCCAGTCGTCGAGCAGGGTGATGCCGGGGGTGTCGGCGGGCAGCATGACGTACACCGCGTTGCCGGCTTCGTCCACCGCCTGGATCTTCAGCAGGTCGGCGAACAGGCAGCCGGTGCTGTAGAACTTGCTGCCGTTGAGCACCAGGCGCTCGCCGTCGTGGCTCAGGCGGGTGTGGATCTCGCCACGGAACTTGCCGCTGCGCTCGGCGATGGCCCCCGATGACAGCTGGCGTTCGGCGAAGGCGCCGAGGTAGCGCCGTTGCTGGTCTTGGTTGGCGATCAGGCGCAAGTGCTCGACCGTGGCGAAATGCGGAAACAGCGCCTGGGCCACGCTGGGGTCGGCCTTGGCCAGGGCGATGAAGATCTGTGCCACTTCCAGCTGGCTGACGTCGCCGCCGCCCAGCTCGACAGGCACCCGCGCCGCGCCGAGGCCGGAGGCGCGGATCAGGTCCAGTGGCTCATGGGGCAGGATGCGCTTGGCATCGCGCTCGGCGGCGCCGGGTTGGATGTGGGTGGCCAGTTGCTTGGCCAGTGCCAGGTAATCGGTCATGACTCGTTCTCGAAAAGGGGATCAGGGTGCATCGCGCAAGGCCTGGCGCGGAACGCCGAGCAACAGGATCAGGGTGCCGCTGGCCACCAGGCCGGCGACGATGTACAGGGCCAGGCTGATATCGCCCGTGTTGGTCTTGATCGTGCCGATCATGATCGGCGTCAGCAGGCTGCTGATCTGCCCGCAGCAGTTGACCAGCGCCAGTCCGGCGGCGCGGGCGCGGTCGGACAGGTAATAGGTGGGGATGGTCCAGAACACCGCCGTGGCCACCAGGTAGCCGCTGGTCATCAGGGTCAGCAGGGCGATGGCCGACCAGGGCCCGGCGATCAGCCCGGGCAGGAGGATCATCGTCAGCGCCGCCGTCAGTCCGCCCAGGGCGAAATGCCAGCGCCGCTCCTGGTGCAGGTCGGAATGGCGGCAGGCCCACAGCATCACCAGCACGCCGACCACATAGGGCAGGGCGGAGAACAGGCCGAGCTGGCCGAGGTTGCTCACCCCGGCGTCGCGGATGATCGACGGCGCCCAGATATTGGTGACGTTGCCGGTGCACATGATGGTCAGGCAGTAGGCCAGGGTGATGAACCAGACCTTGCGGTCGCCCAGCGCTTCGATGAAGCGCTGGTGGCCGCCGGGCTTGCGCTTGGCCCGTTCATCGCTCAGGGCCTGCTCGATGGCCTGTTTTTCCGCGTCGCTGAGCCAGCGCGCCGTGGCCGGCTTGTCATCCAGCCAGTACCAGGCGAACAGCCCGGCCAGCACCGGTGGAATGCCGGTGACCACGAACAGCCATTGCCAGCCGCTGAAGCCGCCCAGGTCGCCGAAATGGCTCATGATCCAGGTCGACAGCGGCCCGCCGACGATGCCGCAGACGGCGATGGCCATGATGAAGCGCGAGGTGATCCGCGCCCGGTAGGCGGCCGGGAACCAGTAGGTCAGGTACAGGATCACCCCCGGGAAGAACCCGGCCTCGGCGGCCCCCAGCAGCACCCGCAGCACATAGAACTGCGCCGGGGTCTGGGCGAAGGCGGTGGCGATGGTCACCAGGCCCCAGAGGATCATGATCCGGGTCATGGTCTTCTTCGCGCCGAACTTCTCCAGCAGCAGGTTGCTGGGGATCTCGAACAGCAGGTAGCCGATGGAGAACACCCCGACGATGATGCCGAAGGTGGCGTCGCTGATGTTCAGGTCGGCCTTGAACTGCAGGTGGGCGAAGCTGATGTTGACCCGGTCCAGCCAGTTGAGCACGAAGCACAGGAACAGGAACGGCATGATCCGCCAGGCCAGCTTGCGGTACAGGCGCTGGTCGAAGGCCGGAGCCGACGCCGCAGGCGCGGCGTCGGGGGTTGCGCACAGGCTGTTCATCGGCGGTTACCAGCTCACGTCGACTTTGCCGAAGAAGTACGCGCCTTCCAGGCCGTACGGCGAGTACCAGCTGTAGGTCGGGTCGTCGGTGGGGAAGAAGTAGTAGCGCTTGGCTTCGGCGTTGAGCTGCTGTGGCCGGCGATCGAAGATGTTCTCGCCGCCGAGGGTCACTTTCACCGCATCGCTGATCCAGTAGCCCAGGCTCAGGTCGGTGATGAACGCCGGGCGGATCTCCTCGTCGCGGCTGGCGGCGATCTGGTTGCGTCCGGTGACCTTCGAATAGCGTGTGCCCTTGAGCGTCACGTCGAAGTCGCCCAGTTGCCAGGCGGCGGTCAGCGAGGTGACGTTCTTCGGGTAGGCGGTGGTCAGGTTGCCCTGGCGGTCGCGGCCGACGGCGCTCACGCCGGTGCCGGCGAGGGCGTCGGGCTCCTTGATCTTCTCGAGGGTCTGCAGGCTCTGGTTGCTCAGCAGGGTCCACTTGGTCCTGCCGTATTCGCCGAGGTCGTAGCGGTAGTCGGCCACCAGGTCGATGCCGCGGGTGCGGGTGTCGGCCAGGTTGCCGAAGTAGGAGACGATCTGGTTCGGGTCCAGGCCGTTGGCGGCGAGGATGTTCGACACGGCGGTGCCTTGCAGGTTGCTGGTCTGCAGGATGCGGTCCTTGATGTCGATCTGGTACAGGTCGACGGTGATGTCGAGGTTCTCGGTCGGCGTGGCGACGAAACCGAGGCTGTAGTTCATCGACTTCTCGGGCTTCAGGTCCTTGGCGCCGAGGGCACGGCCGGCGGCATCGTCGACGGTGACGTAGCGCGTGGTGGCCTGTTCCAGCACCCCGGTCAGCGGGCTGGTGCGCCAGGCGGTGAGCGACGACGAGTAGTACTGCTGCTGCAGCGACGGCGCGCGGAAGCCGTTGCTGATGGTGCCGCGCACGGCGAACTGCGGGGTGAAGGCGTAGCGCGTGGAGAGCTTGCCGCTGCCGGTGTCGCCGAAGTCGCTGTAGTGCTCGAAACGCCCGGCCAGGCTGACGTCCCACTGCTCGGTGAGGCTCTGGCTGAGGTCGATGTAGCCGGCGGTGTTGGTCCGCGAGTAGTTGTGCGCATCTGCCGGGGTGAAGCCCACCAGGCCCGGCGCGCCGGGGTTCGGCCGCTGCCCGGCGAGCGGGTGGCCGGTCGGGAACACGTAGCCGCCGTCGGCGTAGGAGGCGTATTCGCCGTCCTCGATGGCAAAGCCGTCGCGACGGAATTCCAGTCCGGTGGAGACGTTCAGCGGCCTGGCGAACAGGCCGGTGTCGAAGCCGCGGGTCAGGTCGAGGTTGTTGGTCCACTGGCTGGCGATCAGATGGCCGCCGTCCATGTTGCGCGGGCTGTCCGGGCCGAGGGACGGGTTCAGCGATTTCTCGTTGCGGGTGTTGGCATCGTTGCGCCCGTAGCTGCTGCTCAGGTCCAGTTTCCAGCCGGCGACGTCCTCGTTGCGCAGGCCGACCACGGTCTGGAAGTCGTCTTCTTCCACCACGAAGCGCGGCGAGAAGCCGTCCGGGTACACCGAGACGATGTTCTGCGGCGAGTTGGCGGTGCGGTAGGTGCCCCAACTGGTGGAGTTGCGGTGGCTGAGGGTGGAGAAGGAGTACAGGCTGACGGTGTCGGTCAGCGGCAGCTCGGCGTTGTAGCCGAAGTTGTAGGTCTGCGAACGGGGCTGGCCGAGTTGCTGGCGGTAGCGGCTTTCACTGGTCTCGCGCGGGTCGGCGGCACCATTGACCGGGAAATAGATGCGCGTGCGGTCGGGCACCGCGCCGGCGACGTTGGAGCTTTCCTGGATGCCGATGTCGGCGCTGAGGCTGAAGAAACCGTCATTGGGCAGGGCAAAGCCCTGGTTGATCTGGCCCTGGCCGCGGGCGCCGAAATTGCCCTTGCCGCCGATGCGGTTCTCGTATTGGCCGTACAGCGCGCTGGCGCTGCCGCCGGAGTCGTTGTGCTTGAGGATGATGTTGATCACCCCGGCGATGGCGTCCGAGCCGTACTGCGCGGCGGCGCCGTCACGCAGCACTTCCACGTGGTCCACGGCGCTGACCGGGATCAGGTCGAGGTCGGCGGGCGACTGGCCGCTGGAGCTGGCCGCGGTCTGCACGAAGATCAGCGAGGTGTTGTGCCGGCGCTTGCCGTTGACCAGCACCAGCACATGGTTGCCGCCCAGCCCGCGCAGGGTGGCGGACTTCACCGACAGCCCGGTGCCGCCGGTGAAGCCGGCGGCGTTGGTGTAGGACGGTACGGCGGCGGCGAGGGCATCGCGCAGGTTCTGCTTGCCCGAACGGGCCAGGTCGTCGGCGCTGATCACATCGATCGGGGCCAGGCTCTTGGCCACGGTGCGACCGCTGTCACGGGCGCCGGTGACGACCACGGTCTGCAGGGCGGTATCGCTGTTGCTGGTATCGGCGGCGCTGGCCAAGGGCGCGACGCAGAGGCCGAGGATGGCTGCGGTGAGCAGGTTGAGCCTGGGCTGGAAAAAGCTGGGGCGAGACATGGTGAGGCTCCGGAATCGGGGGCCGCTATCCATTCCTGGTGGTGGGTGTTCCTGACAGTACTGGCGAGGCGTTGAGTGTTGGGCTTGTCGTTATCGGTACAGCATGACGTCCTGTCGGGCCTGGTCGACCAGCGCCATGTGCTGTTGCAGGCGCCGTTTGCGGTCGGCCAGCAGCAGGGTCTTGCTCCATTGCAGGGCCTTGGCCGAATGGCCGGCCAGTTGCGCCGCCAGTTCGAGGGCGGCGCGGTGCGGGTCCTGCGCGATGCGGTTGATCAGGCCCAGGGCCAGGGCCTCTTCGGCATCGAAGTGGCGGGCGCTGAGCATGATGTCCAGGGCCGCCGCCTCGCCGATCAGGCTCGGCAGGGTGATCGCACTGAAACCGGAGAGCATGCCGTGGCGCACTTCCGGGAAGCTGAAGCGGGTGTCCGGGCGGGCGATGCGGAAATCGCAGTGGATCGCCAGGCTGATGCCCAGGCCCAGGGTGTGGCCGTGCAGGGCGGCGACCACCGGCTTGGCCAACGGCGTGCCGACGTCCGGCAGGGCGCGAGCCAGCAGGTGGCTGGCGACCGCTTCGCCGGTGGCCTCGATCTCCTTGAGGTCGGAACCGGCGCAGAAGGCTTTTTCGCCAGCGCCGCGCAGGACGATGGCGCGGGCGTCGTTGTCCTTGGCGGCGCGCTCCCAGGCCTCGGCCAGCTCGCGCTTGGCCTGGCCATCCAGGGCATTGAGGCGCTCGGGGCGGTTCAGGGTGATCTGTACGACCCCATCGCCAAGGTGTTGGTACTCGACTGTCATGACGTGTTTTCGCTGCGGGTGAAAGAAAGACGCTTTGCCTCTTGCGGCGCGGCGTCGAAGTGGGGAAAACTTAAAGTATGTTCACAATGCAAACAACATGTTTGTTATACGAACATGTTCTGGCTTCTTCACAAACGGTTATAAAAAATGAAAGCGATAGTACTGAAAGCCTTCGGCGGACCGGAGCAACTGCAACTGGAGGAGGTGCCCACGCCGCAGGCCGGGCCGGGTGAGGTGCTGGTGCGGGTGCACGCCGCCGGGGTCTGCCACCACGATGTGCTGCACCGTGCCGGGCAGTTGCCGGGTGCTCCTGTCGGGGTGGTGCTGGGCCACGAAGTGGCGGGCGAGGTGGTCGAGGTCGGTGCCGGGGTCCTGCAGTTGCAGGTCGGTGCGCGGGTGGTGGTCTATCAGCGGCGTTTCTGCGGCCAGTGCCGCGATTGCCTGCGCGGTCGCCAGGACCTGTGCCGGGCCCTGGGCCTGCCGTCGGTGGACACCGAGGGGGCCTATGCCGAGTACCTGCGCATCCCGGCGATTTCCGCCGTCGAGCTGCCGCCGGGGCTGGACTACGCCCTGGCCGCCCTGGCGTCCTGCCCGATCGCCACCAGCGTGCGGGCGCTGCATGGCGAAGCGCGCCTGCAACCGGGGGAAACGGTGCTGATCAACGGTGCCAGCGGTGGCCTGGGTGCTCACCAGATCCAGCTGGCCCGGGCCGCGGGCGCGCGGGTGATCGCCGTGACGGGCAGCGAGGCGAAGTGGGAATTCCTGCACGAACTGGGGGCTCATGAGGTGGTGGTCGCCGAGGCTGGCTACAGCGCCGAGGTGTGGAAGCTCACCGGCAAGCGTGGCGTCGACGTGGCCATGGAAAACCTCGGCCAGACCCTGGAGGACACCCTGCGTAGCATGGCCCTGGGCGGGCGCGTGGTGGTGCTGGGCAATGTCCGGCCAGGCGCGGTGGCGGTGAATCCGGGCCTGCTGATCGGCCGCCGGTTGACACTGCACGGCTCGGGCAGTGCCACCCTGGAGCAGTTGCGCACCGCCCTGGCGCTGATCCATGGCGGGCAGGTCCGGCCGTTGATCGACCGCGTGCTGCCGTTCCCCGAGGCGGCCACGGCCCATGCGCTGCTGGAGTCGCGGCAGGTCAGCGGACGCATCGTCCTGAGCGGGTGGTAGGCATGGATATCAGTACCCTGCTGGGCCAGGCGGCCCGCAAATGGCCGGATGCCCCGGCGCTGCACGAACCGGCCAGCGCGCGGCGGCTGAGTTTCGCCCAACTGGACCGGCACCTGACGGCCTTCGGCCTGGCGCTGGACGCGCTGGGTGTGGACCTGGGCGCGCGGGTGGCATTGCTGGCCGACGCCAGCATCGACTACCTGGTCGCCGACTACGGCTGCATGGCCAACGGTCGCGTCCGCGTGCCGCTGGACCCGGCGTTGTCCCATGACGAACTGCTCGCCCAGTTGCGTGATGCCGGCGCAGCCTTGCTGCTCTATTCCCCGGCGTACCAGGCCGTGGCCGAAGGCTTGCGCGGGGAGGGCATTGCCTGCCGGCCACTGGCCGGGGTCGTGGACAGTTCGTTGGCCGGGCCAGTGGAGCGCCCGGCCCGGCCGCCGCAGTCGCTGGCCTCGCTGAACTACACCGGCGGCACCACCGGCGTGCCCAAGGCGGTGATGCATCGGCATGCCAGCCTGTGCGCGGTGTTGCAGAACGTGGTCATGGCCAGGGGCGCGCTGCCCGGGGATGTGCTGCTCAATGTGCGGCCGCTGTGGCCCATCGCCGCGGTGGCGGTGCTGGCTCACCTGCTCGGCGGTGGGGAAGTGCTGCTGGGCGGGCGTTTCGAGGCGCGTTCGTTCCTCGGGCAATTGCAGGAACACCGGGTGGCCTTCAGCTCCCTGGTGCCGACCCAGTTGCTGCGGCTATTGCGCGAGCACGGGACGGCAGCGGCCGAGCTGCCGCTGTTCAAGAGCCTGGACATCGGCGCTGCCGCGCTGACCGGCGAGGTGCTCGATGGCTCGTTCAGCCTGTTCGCCGGGCGCATCGCCGTGCTCTACGGCATGACCGAGGCGCCCTGGAGCTGCTATCTGCCGGCCACACGCATGGCGGCGCTGCGGGCGCTGGGTGAGCGTGCCGAAGGGGTGGTCGGGCGTTCGCTGTTCTCGGCCGCGGTGAAGATCGACCGGGTCGATGCCCAGGGCATCGGCGAGATCCTGCTGGCCGGGCCGCAACTGATGGCCGGTTATTGGCAGCAACCGGAACTGACCGCGCAGGTGCTGGAGGACGGCTGGCTGCGCAGCGGCGACCTTGGCCGGCTGCGCCCTGACGGGCAACTGGAGGTGCTCGGGCGTTGCAAGGACATCATCCGCAGCGGCGGCAAGTCGGTGCAGCCGGGCGAGGTGGAGCAGGCCCTGCTTGGCCATGCGGCAGTGCGCGAGGCCCATGTGTTCGGCCTGGCCGATGTGGAGTGGGGCGAGCAGGTCTGCGCGGCGGTGGTGCTGGAGGCGGGGCAGGTGGTGTCGCCGGAAGCGCTGGCCGAGCACTGTCGGGGGCTGCTGTCGCGCTACAAGGTGCCGCGGCAGCTGTGGTTCGTCGCTGAGTTGCCGCGTTCGCATTATGGGAAGGTGCAGAGGAAGCGGTTGCTGGAGGTGTTGGGGAGCACTGCTTCTTGAATTGCATCAAGGCCGCCAGGCGCCTGCCTGGAGTCTTGCAGTGTTGTTCAGATCGAGCGCCGTCCACACGGCGCTTCGCGAGCAAGCTCGCTCCCACATTGGTTGCAACGTACCTATGCCTGTCAGGTCCTGGTTGGCCGCTTTGTTTGCACGACGCGGTATCGCGTCCTGACCAAGCCTGCTACAGACTCCCCAACTGCGCCGCAATCCCCTCGCACGCCCGCCGCACATGAGCCGCCAGCGGCGAGGCGGGGTGGGTTTCGGCTTCCATGTCCAGTCCGGCCACCACCACGGCACCGAGCGCCTGGCCGCCGTCGACGCGGATCGGGAAGGCCACCGAGGACAGCCCCGGCTTGAACTCGCCATGGCCGAAGGCGAAGTCCTGCTCGCGGCGGATCTGCTCCAGGGTCGGCAGTGCCCTGGCATAGCGCTCCTCGCCCAGCACGTGCAAGGCCTGCGCCTGGCTGTAGGTGGCCAGCACCGCGCGGCCGCTGGGGCTGCCCTCGATGGGGAACTGGTCGGCCAGGTCGACGATCACGTTCAGCGGCGTGGCCGGGGTCCACATGCGTTCGATCAGCACCACCTGGTCACCCACCGGCACCGACAGCGAGACGATCGCCGGGCGCTCGCCGATCACCCGCTGCAGCTCGATGGCATAGGGCAGGGCGAGCTTGCGCAGGTTCAGGCGGTTCAGGTACGCGGCGGAGTAGATCAGGCTCTCCGGGCCGATGTGGTAGATGGCCCCGCGCGACTCGATCAGGCCCCAGTGGTGCAGGGTCTTGAGCAGGCGATGGATGGTGGAGCGTTCGATGCCGGTCAGGCGCGCCAGGTCGAGGGCGCTGGCGCCATGCTTGAGGTTGGCGAGGGCGCGCAGCAGCACGATCGAGCGGTCGATGACCTGGACGCGGCCGCCGGCGTTGTCCTTGCCGTTGGCCGCGGGTTGAGGGGTAGAGATTTCCATCGTGACAGTGGGTTCCAGAAACAGGGCGACAAGTCGGTCGCCAAGGTTAGCCGCGATCCTCGGCGGGGTGAAGAGCCGCGATACCCGTGCCAGCGGCAATTATCGGGCTCGGGCTTAGACCGAATAGGCATGGCGGTTATGAGCATGGAACATTCGGCGATATCCATCGTGTCGCTTTCCCTCGGATGAAGGAGGTTTCGTCCGTGATCCTGGACGATCCGTCGTCATCGCGTCGGGCGTGCTTGCCAGGCTGTCCCGTTCGCTGGCTGCGACAGCCTGCGCCGCTGCTTTGCCGTCATCTTGCCGCTGCCGCGGCGGTCCCTAGAATCGGCGCCAACTTCTCTCGTCACGCTTGAACAAGGATTTCACCATGATGAACGCAATGCAGATGCCAATGATGAACAACGCCATGCCGATGATGCCCATGACCGGCATGCCGATGATGATGGCCACCATGACCTGCGAGATGCTCGAGGACGGCATGCTCTGCACCCTCAAGCCTGCCGCCGGCATGGACATGGCGATGTTCCGCAACAGCGCGGACATGATGAGCATGATGATGGACTGCGGCATGCCGATGATGATGCAGTGCGGCAACCTGATGCTGATGGGCATGAACCAGATGACCCTGCCGATGCCCATGACCGGCATGATGATGCCGATGATGAAGTGCATGATGACGTGCAGCGTCATGGCCGACCGCATGACCTGCAAGATGATGCCGATGGCGGGCATGAGCATGGCGATGATGAACAACTGCTGCATGCTGATGATGAAGATGATGAACGACTGCAGCATGCCGATGATGATGAGCTGCAACGGCATGCCGGTGATGTGCTGCACCTGCTGATTCGGTCAGTCCCGGCTTTCCGGGTGGGTCACCACCAGGTACGCCACCGCCTCGCTGTCCACCGGATTGCGGTAGCGGTGGGGCTGGTCGGCGTAGAACAGGATCGAGTCGCCGGTCGATAGCAGGAAACGTTCGTCGTTGACGCTGATCTCCAGCGCACCCTGGGCCACCACCAGGTTCTCCCGCACTCCCGGGGCATGTCCCGCGGAGTGCTCCTCTCCCAGCGGGCTGACCCGCAGTTCGTAGAACTCCGCGCGGTGCGCGGCATCCACCGGATACAAGGCACGACTGACGAAGGCACCGCTGGCACTGACCAGGCGCTTGCTGTCGCGGGCAGGCAGGACGGTCACGCTGTCGCAGGCGTCGTCATCGAGAAAGGCCGCCACCGACACCTTCAGGCCACTGGCGATCTTGCACAGCACGCGGATCGACGGCACGCTGCGCGCCGCTTCGATCTGCGCCAGCATTGCCCGGCTGACTCCGCAGGCCCGGGCCAGGGCGTCGAGGGACAGGTGCCGTTTGCCGCGCAGGCGCCGCAGGTTGTGCGCGACGCGCAGGCCGATGCCGTCGTCGCCACTGGCGTCCGGCAGGCGCAGGGGCGGTTCGTCGGCGGTGACGAGGAAACCGGTGGGGATGTTCATGCCTGCCTCACGCCTGGCGTGGGGCTTTCGCGGTGGGCCGGGCGCTGATTGCGGGTTGCGCGGCGAGGCCGGCCTGCTGCGCGTACATCGCCCACAGCAGGCGGCCCTGTTGCTGGGCCTGCTTGCGTTTGCGGTACAGGGTGAAGTCGATGACGCTGGCGGCTTGGCTCATGGGAGATTCCTTGTCTGAAGCAGAGGGGCCATGAGGCGAGACTACTGATTTGTTCTTAGAACCAGAAATACTGAATTAGTATTTGTTAATTCTTTTATTGCATTTGCAGTTAGGGCCTCATCGCTGGCAAGCCCCCCACAGGGGGCGCGTCGAGCACGGATACTGCGACTGGCCCGGAACCCTGTGGGAGTTGGCTTGCCGACGATGAGGCCAGCAGTCACAACATCCATCTGCTTGCCTGTCACCATGGAATCTCCCACAGGGTCCGTGTCGCTCGCGGACCATTTTGAATGGCTGGCGAACATCAAGGAAACCTGCTGACCGCCTCCAGCACCTGCCCGGTCACCTCCGTCTCCACCTGCAGCACGCAGCCGGAATCCGGCGCACTGCCCAGCACTTCCAGCTTCAACTCCTGGCGCGCGCTGGTGATGAACAGGGTGTGCATGCCGTCGCCGCCGAAACACAGGTCGGTGGGGCAGGGCACCGGCAGGCCGATCATGCGCTCCAGGTTGCCCTCGGCATCGAAGCGCGCCAGGCTCCAGCCGTCCCGCTGGGTGGTCCAGACCCCGCCCTGGGCATCCAGCGCCAGGCCGCTGAGGCTGCCGCCGCCCCGTGGCAGCGAGGCCAGGCGCCGCACCAGCGTGCTGCCCGGCTGCAGGCGCAGGATGTCGCCGGTCTCCGGGGCGATCGCATACACCGCGTTGCCACTGGCGTCCCAGCGAAAGCCGCTGATCGGCTCGCTCAGGCTCCAGCCATAGCGCAACTCGCCCTCGCTGCTCATCTCGCCGATCAGGCAACCGCCCGCCGTGCGCGCGCAGGCCCACAGGCTGCCCGAAGGATGCCCGGCCAGGGCCAGCAGGCGACTGCCGAGGACATCCTGCATCGGATGCTCGCGGCCCTCCCAGTCCACCAGCGACCAACCACCGGCCTGGGCCACCAGCAAGCCGTCGCGGTGCAGTTCCATGGCCCGCACCGGCATGTCCAGGCGGGTCAGCAGGCGGCTGCCCTGGCCATCCCAGGCATGGATCGCCGGGGCCAGGGTGTCGGCCCAGTACAGGGTGGCGCTGGCGGCATGCCAACGGGGAAAGGCGCCATGAAAGGCCCACGGCGCCGGCAGCACCTGCAATGCCCCGGAGGGCCGCTGTGCCGGCTCCGGACGCAACTGCTCGCCGACCCGCCGCGCCGCGTCGGCCAGCTCCGGGCCGAGCAGGGTCAGGCGCTCCAGGGTCAGGCGATAGGCCGGACCGGCGACGCTCAGCGCGCCGCGCACCAGGCCCTGCTTGTCGATGATCGGCGCCGCCACGCAGCGCACGCCGAGGCGGATCTCCTCGTCGTCCAGGGCATAGCCGCGGGTCCGGGTGATCTGCAGTTCGGCCAGCAGCCGGCGGCGGTCGGTGATGGTCAGCGGGGTCAGCGGTTCCAGCACCAGGCCCTTGAGGATCTCGTCGCGGGCGACGGCCGACAACGCGGACAGGATCGCCTTGCCCTGGCCGGTGCAGTACACCGGCTTGCCCTGGCCGAGGCTGGCGGCCGAGCGCAGGGTGTGGGCGCCATCGCAACGTTCCAGCGACAGCACCTGGTTGCCGTCCAGCACGGCGAGGTAGGAGGTCTCCCCGGTGAGGTCGCGCAGGGCGCGCAGCTCGGCGCTGGCGGCGGCCACCAGGTCCGGCTCCAGGTAGGCGTTGCGGACCATCTCCAGGTAGTTGAAGCCCAGGCGGTAGACCTTGCGCGTCGGGTCGCGGCGGATCATCCCGCGCTCCACCAGGGTGGCGAGGATGCGGTACAGCGTGGTGCGCGGCAGCGGCACCTGTTCGGCCAGTTGCGCCTGGCTGATGCCGCTGGGCTGGGCGCCCACGGCCTGGAGGACATCGAGGGCCTTTTCGAGGGCGGCGGTGCCTTCACCTGTTTTCATGATTTTTCCCATCGGTTGGAACGGTTGAGCCAGAGCACCGATTCTGCCCCTTTCGAGCCGGTTTTTCCCCCATAGAATCCAGGCCAACGGGGGTGGCACGCAGCGCTTGTTCCACATGTTGGGAATTCCTGCTCGCCACCCATCGGATGAACCCCGCCTGGAGAACCTACAAGAATGTCCGTCATCCACACCTATGCCGACGCCCATGAAAGCGCCTCGGGCAAGAAAGTCGAAGTCAGTGACGCCACCCTGGCCAAGCTCGCCCAGTGCAGCAGCGGTTCGCTGACCACCCAGCTGTTCAAGCGCGGTTTCCGCCAGCCGGCGCTGGTCGGCCTGCGCGCCATGACCCGCGACACCAAGCCGTTCGCCGGGCGTGCCTTCACCATGCGCTTCATTCCTGCCCGTGAGGACATCGATACCTACCAGACCATGACCACCAAGCCCAACGACGACAACCTGCAGTGGGTCGGCGTGGAGCAGGTGCAGGCCGGTGACGTGCTGGTGATCGACAGCCGCAACGACCCCGCCGCGGCCTCCGCCGGCAACATCCTGGTGACCCGCCTGCTGGCCCGCGGTGCCAAGGCCATCGTCACCGACGGCGCGCTGCGCGACGGCAGCGAGATCGCCGCGATGAACCTGCCGGCCTATGCCCGCGAGATCACCGCCACCACGCGCATCTCCTATCACCACGTCGCCGACCTGCAGGTGCCGATCGGCTGCGCCGGCGTCGCCGTGTACCCGGGCGACGTCATCGTCGGCGACGCCGACGGCCTGACCGTGGTCCCGGCCCACCTGGCCGAGGAACTGGCCGAGGTGTGCAGCGTGCAGGACGACATCGAGCACTACCTGGCCATGCGCATCGCCTCCGGCGAGCCGCTGTGGGGCGTGTACCCGCCGAGCCCGGCGTCGGTCTCCGACTACCACGCCTGGGTCGCCAGCGGGCGCCCGGCGATCCCGTCGATCATCGACAAGCAGGAGGGCTGAGCCGTGGCCGAGCACAAGCACGCACAGACCATCCGCCGCTACTTCGACGCCTGCAACGAGGGCGACTACGCCAAGCTGGTGTCCTGCTTCACGGCGGACGCGGTGCACTACTTCCCCGCCGGCCTGCCGGAAGTGCCGTGGCGCAGTGCCGACACCATCGCCCGCAAGTGGGTGTGGTGCGTGGAGAACCTCGGTTCGCAGTGGACCATCGAGAAGATCCTGGTCAGCCACGACAGCGACGAAGCGGTGATCGAGTGGACCCACTGGAAACGCAAGCTGGGCACCGCGCTGCGCGGTGACGAGTGGTACGTGTTCGACGCCGACAGCGGCCTGATCAAGGAAATCCGCGCCTACTACGCCTCGCCAGCGGACCCGGCCGTGGCGATCAACGAGCTGGTGGACTTCGACTACACCGGCCGCGGCTACCACCTCGAACCCAAGGCACGCTGAAGGAATCTCCCCATGAGCAATCAACAGGATCCATCCCTGGCACTGATCGACCAGGTCGTTGCCAAGGCGGTCGCCGCCGCCGATTTCTGGGCCGAATCCCCGGCCGCCGTGCGTGCCGCGCTGCTGCGTGGCCTGGCCGACGCGCTGGAAGGCCAGCAGGCCGAACTGGTGGCCATCGCCGATCGCGAAAGCGGCCTGGGTGAAGCGCGCCTGAACGGCGAAGTGGCGCGTACCGCCTTCCAGTTGCGCGGCTTCGCCAGCGAAGTGGATGCCGGCGTGCCGTATCGCCAGGTATCCAGCGAGGCTGTGGCCGGTGCGCCACCGGCCGGACGCCCGGCACTGGTGCGGGTGCAGCGCGCCCTCGGTCCGGTGGCGATGTTCTCCGCCAGCAACTTCCCGTTCGCCTTCTCGGTGCTCGGTGGCGACACCGCCTCGGCCCTGGCCGCCGGCTGCCCGGTGGTGGTCAAGGCGCATTCCGGTCACCCGGAATTGTCCCGCGCGGTGTACGAACTGGCTGCGGCGGTGGTGCGCCAGCAAGGCTTGCCGGAAGGCCTGCTGACCCTGGTCGAGGCCACGTCCCGCGCCGGCGGTACCTACCTGGTCCAGCACCCGGGGATCGCCGCGGTGGCCTTCACCGGTTCCTACCAGGGCGGCAAGGCCCTGTGGCAGGCGGCCAACGAGCGTCCGCGGCCGGTGCCGTTCTATGGCGAGCTGGGCTCGATCAACCCGCTGGTGGCCCTGCCCGCGGCGCTGGAGCAGGACAGCGCAGGCCTGGCGAAGACCCTGGCCGCGTCCATCACCCTGGGCTGTGGCCAGTTCTGCACCAGTCCCGGCCTGATCGTGCTGCTGGATTCGCCGCACAGCGAGCGCTTCGTCGCCCAGCTGGCCGAGGCCATTGCGCCGATCGCCACGCACCGTATGCTCACCCCGGGCATGCGCCAGGGCTTCGAGGCAGCGGCCGCGACGGTCGCCAGCCATGCGGCACAGGTCTTCGAGCCGGCCGCCGATGGCGTCGGTCCGGCACCGCGGCTGTTCGTCAGCGACGCGTCGGCGTTCATCGCCAACCCGCACCTGCACGAGGAGATGTTCGGCCCGGCCGCACTGCTGGTACGTGCCGCGTCGGTCGAGCAGGTCGTCGAGGTACTGCAGGCGGTGGGCGGCAGCCTGACCACCACCCTGTGGGGCGCCGGGCAGGACAGCGCGGCCAACCGCCAGTTGGTCCGCGCCGCCGAGCGCATCTCCGGTCGCGTGCTGTTCGCCGGGGTGCCGACCGGAGTCGCCGTGTGCCACGCGCAGCAGCATGGCGGCCCCTGGCCGTCGTCGACCACCCCGCACACCACCTCGGTCGGCTATGCCGCGCTGGAGCGCTTCCTGCGCCCGGTGGCGCTGCAGGATGCCCCCGACTGGCTGCTGGGTTGAGGGGAGGGCGCCGCGATGATGCGTCATGTCGTGATGTTCCGCCGCCTCGCCGATGTCGAGCGGCAGCCGCAACTGGAGCAACGCCTGGTCGCGCGCATGCGCGACCTCGATCAGGAGATCGATTTCATCCGTGACTGGACCGTCGCCGCCAACGAGCTGGAGCGCCCCATCTGCTGGGACTACATCCTCGACGCGGGCTTCGACGATGCGGCTGCGGTAGAGCGTTACCTGCCCCATCCCGCGCACCAGGCCCTGGTCGCGGACCTGAAGCAATACTTCGAGTGGGTGGCAGTGGATTACAGCGTCTAGACCCGACAGGCAGCCTGCCCCTGCCTGGGGGCAGGCGCTATAACAACAAGATCCGGTCTGCCACTGGCGCCGGACGGAGACGTACATGAACAAGAAAAAGAATTACCGCTGGACGATCCTGACGATGCTGTTCATCGCCATGATCATCAACTATGTCGATCGGGCCGCGCTGTCCATCGCCATGCCGTTCATTACCCAGGAGTACCACCTGACCCCGGCCGAGAAGGGCATGATCTTCTCCAGCTTCTTCTTCGGCTATGCGCTGTTCTGCTTCGTCGGCGGCTACCTGGCCGACCGCTTCGGGCCGAAGAAGGTGCTGACCTGGTCGATGAGTTTCTGGTCGGTGCTCTGCGGTTCCACCGCGCTGGCCTTCAACTTCTGGTCGCTGCTGATCGTCCGCGCCCTGTTCGGCGTGGGTGAAGGCCCGGTCTCGACCACTGCCAACAAGACCGTCAACAGCTGGTTCCCGATCAAGGAACGTGCCCGCGCCATCGGCATCAACCAGGCTGGCGGTCCGCTGGGCGGCGCCCTGGCCGGTCCGATCGTCGGCTTCCTCGCGCTGTGGCTGGGCTGGCGCGTGGCCTTCGTGGTGATCGCCGTGATCGGCGTGCTGTGGGCCATCGCCTGGTATCGCCTGGCGACCTCCACGCCCCAGGAGCACGCCAAGGTCTCGGCCGAAGAGCTGGCCGAGATCAACGCCGGCCGCGAGGCCCCGGTGATGACCGCCGCGCAGGCACCGCGCACCCCGGTGCTGCAGATCATCCTGCAGCGCTCGGTGCTGGTCACCGGCGTCTCGCTGTTCTGTTACAACTACATCCTGTACTTCTTCATGACCTGGTTCCCCAGCTACCTGATCGACGCCAAGGGCATCGACCTCAAGTCCATGAGTATCGTCACTGCGCTGCCGTGGCTGGTGGGTACCGTGGGCTTCATCTGCGGCGGCCTGCTGATCGACTGGGTGTTCAAGCGCACCGGCAAGCAGCTGTTCTCGCGCAAGGTGGTGTTGGTCACCTGCCTGCTGGTGGCAGCGGTGTGCATCGTGCTGACCGGCCGGGTCGACAGCGTGACCGCCACCGTGGCGGTGATGACCGTGGCCATCGGCTTCCTGATGCTCACCGCGCCGGCCTACTGGTCGCTGATCCAGGACGCGGTGCCGGACCACCAGGTGGGCACCGCCGGCGGCTTCATGCACGGCCTGGCCAACCTCTCCGGGATCGTCGCGCCGACCGTGACCGGTTTCATCATCCAGGCCACCGGCACCTATGGCAGCGGCTTTGCCCTGGCTGGCGGCCTCGGTGTACTGGGCGCGCTGATCGTGGCGTTCTTCGTCGGCCAGAAGCCGGCCAGGCAGGGCGCGGCCATCGCCGCGGCCTGATGTTCGACCGCCGGCCTGCGGGCCGGAACAGAGGGCACGGTTCGCCGTGCCGGGCCAGCCCCAACCAGGGCCGGCCATGGTGACAGGGAGGGCGGTGGACCACCGCCCGCTCCTGTGCAAACCCCAAGCTTTTCAGGAATTCGTCATGCCTACGCTTCTTGTCACCGGCGCCGCCGGTATCGTCGGGACCGCCCTGCGGCCCTTCCTGCGCCAGCGCTACACGCTGCGCCTGCTCGACCGCAAGGCGGTCACCGGGCTGGTCGATGGCGAGACCGCACTGGTCGGCGACCTGACCGACCCTGCCCTGGTGCAGCAGGCGGTCGAGGGCGTCGATGGCATTCTTCACCTGGCCTGTGCCCACGGCACCGATATCCATTTCAACAGCACCGTCGAGCCCAACTACCACGGCACCCTGTACCTGCTGGAGGCGGCGCAGCGCTTTGGCGTGAAGCGCTTCGTCTTCGCCAGCAGCCACCATGTGCTGGGCCAGTACCGCAGCGACCAGGCCGAGTTCTTCGACGACATGCCGGTGGCCCCGGACAGCTACTACGCCCTGAGCAAGGTATTCGGCGAGGCGGCCTGTGCCACCTTCTCGCTGCGCAGCGAAGTGGCGACCTTCATCGTGCGCATCGGCAACGCCGATCCCAAGGTTTCCGATGCCCGCCGCCTGCGCATGTGGACCAGCGCCCGCGACCTCGCGCAACTGCTGCTGATCGGCCTGGAGCATCCCGCGGTGCGCAACGAGATCGTCTACGGCGTTTCGGAAAGCCCCAGCCCACTGTTCCATAACCGCCGCGCCCGCGAGCTGGGCTACCAGCCCCAGGACAATGCCGGCGACCATCTGGCCGACAACTACCTGCCCTACGAGGCCATGGCGCCGGAAGGCTCGGGCCGTGACCATGTCGGCGGTGCCTACGCCGGCGTTCCCCTGGCCTCGCTGCTGGAGACCGCGCAATGAAGATCGTCCGTATCGATACGCAGATCGTGGAAATCCCTTTCCACGACGGCGGCAAGGGCCTGGGCATCACCCCGACCACCTGGAACACCCTGGAAAACGTGCTGATCCGCATCGAGGACGAGCAGGGCAACATCGGCTGGGGCGAGGCCTTCGGCTACTTCGTTGCCAATGCCACCAAGGCCCTGATCGACCGCCTGATCACGCCGCTGCTGCTCAACCGCGAAATCACCGATATCGCCGCGTTCAACCAGGAGCTGCAACTGCGCCTGCACCTGTTCGGCCGCTATGGCGTAACCCTGTTCGCCATCTCCGGCATCGATATCGCCCTGTGGGACCTGGCGGCGCGCCGGCGCAACCTGCCGCTGCACCGCCTGCTCGGCGAGGCGACCCGCGAGCAGGTACCGGCCTACGCCAGCCTGGTGCGCTATGCCGATAACGAGGTGGCCCCAGCCATCTGCGAGAAAGCCCTGGCGATGGGCTTCACCGACATCAAGCTGCACGAGGTGACGCTCGATGAGATCGCCGCCTGCCGCCGCGCCGTCGGTGACGACGTGCCGCTGGCCACCGACGTCAACTGCGGCTGGAAGGTCAGCGATACCCGCGACTGGCTGCCGGCCCTGGCCGACATGAAGCTGGCCTGGCTGGAAGAACCGATCTTCCCGCCGGAAGATTTCGCCACCCTGGCCAGTCTGCGCGGGCAGGGCGTGCCGCTGTCGGCGGGGGAGAACTGGTGCACTGCGGTGCAGTTCGAACAGGCGCTGGCGAGCGGTGCGGTGGACTCGATCCAGCCCAGCGTGACCAAGGTCGGTGGTATTTCCGAATGCCTGCGCATCGGCGAGCTGGCCCGCCAGCGGGATGCGGTGGTGCTGCCGCATTGTCCGTACTTCGGCCCGGGGCTGATCGCCACCCTGCACCTGGCGGCGGTCCAGCCGTGGGTGCCGCAGGTGGAGTACCTGTTCGTCGAACCGGCGGACTGGCTGTACCCGGTGGAGGCGCTGCGCAGCGGTAACCAGTTGCAGATTCCGCAGGGTGCGGGGCTGGGGCTGGATATCGACCTGCAGGTGATCGAGCGCTTCCGCCGCACCTGAGCGTTTTTCGTCCTTTGACTGTCAACCTCCGCCGCGCATCCCGTGGCGGCAGGGGCTTGTCGTGCCCGTTTTCGGGTAACGGAGGGTCTTATGCAAGCTGTCGAACTGAACAATGCCACCTGGCAACTGACGCTGCTGCCGGGCTGGGGCGGGCGTATCGGCGCCCTGCGTGCCGGCGGGCTGGACCTGTTGCTGCCGGTCACCGGCAGGTCCTTCGACCCGCTGGACTGGCCGCGGGCCGGGGCGTATCCGCTGATGCCGTACTCCAACCGGATCCGCAACGCACGGCTGGACTTCAATGGCGTCGAGCACCGCTTGCCGGCGCATCACGCGGCCTTGCCGCACACCCTGCATGGGGTCAGCCACACCCAGCCCTGGCAGGTAGTCGCCAGCGCTGCGGGGCAGGCCCTGATCCGCTGTGATTACCAGGGCGAACATTGGCCCTGGGCATTCCGTGCCGAGCAGCAGTTCGTGCTGGACGATGACTGCCTGCGCATTGTCCTGCGCCTGGTCAACCAGGGCGCTACGCCGATGCCGGGCGGTCTTGGCCTGCATCCGTACTTCCAGCGCCATCCGGGGATGCGCGTGGAGTACCGGGTCGGGCGCGAATGGCAGATCGATGCCGACTACCTCGCTACCGGCGAGTACGAGGATGGGGAAAGAACCCTGCGTATCGCTGCCGACAACGGCGAGCCGCTGGCGCACTACCAGTCGCGCTGGGACGGCAAGGTACGGATCGACTATCCCCGGGGCCGGCTCGATCTGCACAGCAACCTGACGCATATGGTCGCCTTCGCCCCGGCGGGCTCGGCGTACCTGTGCCTGGAGCCGGTGTCCCACCTGGCCGACGCCTTCAATCGCCCACGGGCGCAATGGGCCGAGGCCGGCACCCATGAACTGGCCCCTGGCGAAACCCTGGAAGCCACCCTGGAGTTCCTCTGGCACGGCCACTGAGCCGCGCCACGCAACACCGATCCATCACCCATAAGAAGAGAACAACAACAATGAAAGCATCCTCGTACGGGGCGGGCTTCGCTCGCTCGGCAAAACCCCTGACACTGCTGCTGGGCCTGGCGCCACTGGGCGCCCATGCGGCGTTCTTCGACGACGCCAAGGCCAATGTCACCCTGCGCAACTTCTACTACAACCACGACCTGCGCGACTCCACCAAGCCCGCGCAATCGAAGCTGGAGGAGTGGGCCCAGGGCTTTATCCTCAAGGGCGAATCGGGCTACACCGAGGGCACCATCGGCGTCGGCGTGGACTTCTATGCCGGTCTCGGCCTGAAGCTGGATTCCTCGCCCTCGCGCAGCGGCACCGCGCTTCTGCCGGGGGCTTACAACCGTGCCGGCGGCCCGCGCAATGCCGATCCGCGCTCGGTGGACCAGTTCTCCGAAGCCACGGCGGCGATCAAGTTCAAGTACTCGAAAAGCGAGCTGAAGGTCGGCGGCCTGTTCCCCAAAGTCCCCCTGGTCAGCTCCGGTGATGCGCGCCTGCTGCCGCAGTTCTTCGAAGGGGCGATGCTCGACGTGAAGGAGATCGACAACCTCGACCTCGCTGCCGGGCAGATGCGCAAGGTCAACCAGCGCGAGTTCGCCGGGGCCCGGGATATCCAGGTGGGCAACTACTACAGCGTGTTCAGCGACCGCTTCGACTACCTCGGCGGCACCTGGCGGATCACCCCGCAATGGTCGGCAGGACTGTGGAGCGGTCGACTGGAGGATGTCTACCTGCAGAACCTGGCCACCGTCACCCACACCCGCAAGCTTGGCGACTGGGTCCTCGGCGGCACCCTCAACTACCTCGACACCGGCGAGTCCGGCGCCGAGAAGGCCGGCAAGCTGGACAGCCGCATGACCTCCGGCATGCTCAGCGCCAACCTCGGTCCGCAGACCTTCCGCCTGGGCTACCAGTACAACGCCGGTGACAGCGCGCTGCCGTTCATCCACGACACCGACCTGCCGGCCGCAGCCAACGCCGTCCAGGTGCTGCGCTTCGACCGGGCCCAGGAGCGTTCCTGGCAGGCTCGCTACGACCTCGACTTCGCCCCGCTGGGCGTGCCCGGCCTGAGTGCCTTCGCCCGCTACGTCAAGGGCGACAACTTCAAGGTCGCCGGCGAGGACGGCAGCGAGTGGGAGCGCAACCTCGACATCACCTACGTGGTGCAGAGCGGCCCGCTGAAGAACCTCGCCCTGCGCTGGCGCAACGTGCAGTTGCAGGGCGACGCCACCGGGCGCCGCGACGAGAATCGGGTGATCCTGGCGTACACCCTGCCGCTGTTCTGAGCCGCACTTCTGCAATCGGGGCCGCATTGCGGCCCTTTCCGCGCCCGTGGGAGCGAGCTTGCTCGCGAAGGGCTGCGCCATTTTCCGAGGAAACCCGTCATGACCTACCGGCTCGACCCCGACATCCAGGCCTACGTTGACGCCTGCAAGGCATTCGCCCCTGTCGACGACAGTACGACTGCACGCCGCGATGCCTTCCTGCGCGCCTGCCGGGCCTGCACCCCGGCGGCTGCGACAGGTTGGACCACCACCGACATCCACCTCGACGGCACTGCGCTGCGCCTCTACAAACCTGCCGGCGAAGCGCCCCAGGGCGGTTGGCCGACCCTGCTGTACCTGCATGGTGGTGGTTGGGACCTGGGCAACCTGGATACCCATGACTGGTTCGCCCATGCCCTGGGGCGGCGGGTGTCGGTGGCGATCGTCGCCGTGGAGTATCGACTTGCACCGGAGCACCGCTACCCGGCGCCGCTGCAGGACTGCCTGGCGGCCTGGCACGGGCTGAGGGCCGGGCGGATCGATCCGGCTTTGAGCCGCGACCGCCTGATGGTGGCGGGCGACAGTGCCGGCGGCACCCTGGCGGCCGGCCTGTGCATGGCCCTGCGCCGTGACGGGCAGCCGCAACCGCTGGGGCAGTTGCTGGTGTACCCGGTGCTCACCGCGCGGGACCACCTGCCGTCCATGACCGAGCATGCCGAGGCGCCGTTGCTGACGGTGGCGGGCTTGCAGCGTTCGCTGGCGGGCTATGTTCCGCAGCAGCGCGACCGCCTGGACCCTTGTGCCATGCCGCTGGAGGCGGAGGACTTCAGTGGACTGGCCCCGGCGTTCATCGCCGTGGCCGGGGTGGACCCGTTGCGCGATCACGGGGTGGCCTATGGCGAGGCGCTGCGGGGGGCGGGTGTCGAGGCTGAAGTGGCGGTCGTGGAAGGGCTGGTGCATTCGGGATTGCGCGGGTTCGGGGTGGTGCGGGTGGAGCGGTTGTGGGACCGGCTCGGGGAGATGGCCTGGCGCTATCTGGCCTGATCCTGACGTGAATCCGCAGACGACGGATTGCCGGCGATGGCGCCAGCCTCGATCACATCGTTGTGCTTGCAGGCCTCATCGCTGCGGTTCGGCGCCCCGGCAAGCCAGCTTCCACAGGGATCGCACCGAGTACAGATGCCAACCCTGTGGGAGTGGGTTTACCGGTCCGCTCGCTTCAATCCGCTGCCAACAACGTGTCGATCACCCGATACACCGCGCCTGCGGTCTTTTCATCCGCCAGCAGTGCTGCGGCCACCTTGCCGACGACCCGCTCGAACTCCCCATGGGCCACCACGTTCTCGCCGAACTCCCAGCGCAGGATCTCCTGCACCGTGACCAGCGGCGCCACCACGTGGAAGTCCTCCGCGCTTTCGCGCAGGGTCAGCAGGCGACCGCGCAGCCGCGCCCGCAGTACCTGCGGGTCGCGCGGGCCGGGTCTTGGCGTGGCTGGCTGGGTCGGGTTGCCCGTCGCGGCGACCCGGGCATTGGCGCTGCCCTGGGTGGCCGGCCTGCCCAGGGTGGCGAGCAGGCGCGACAGGCGGGTGGGGTCGATGGCGGACATCAGGGCGTCTCGACCACATCCCGGTAGGCACCGAGAAACACCGGTGCGCTGCCTTCGGCGGGTGTGGTGTCGGTGGCGATCGGCGCGGACTCGGGCTTGAGGGTCGCCAGCACGCGGATCATGTCGCCCTTGAGCGGCAGGTTGTCGCAGATCGCCAGGCCGCGCTCGAACTTGCCGATGGCCGTCGGCTGGTCGTCGTCGATCAGCGACACATAGGCGTCGGCGAAGGTCCGCAGGCCCTCATCGCGGCCATTGGCGAACAGGGTCTCGAAAGCGACCCGGGCCTGTTCCGGCTGCTGCTGTTGCAACTGCAGCAGGCCCAGCTGGAAGCGTGCCAGGTCCATGCCCGGGTCCAGTTCCAGCACTTCGCTCATGCACAGGATGGCCCGCGGGTACAGGCCCAGCTCGGCGTACTCGGCAGCCTGGAAGTAGCGCACGCCGGCGTTGTCCGGCTCCAGCTTCAGGGCTCGCTCCAGGTAATCCAGGGCCGCGTGATGGTTGTTCTCCTGGCTGGCGTGGATGGCCAGGTGCAGGTACTCGTGTGCTTCCAGCATGAGAGGGCTCCGGTTGACGCGGTTCAATGATGATCGGGACGAGCGGGGCGCTTGTCCTGGTGCTCGTGCAGCCAGCGCTCGAGCAGGACCTGGCCGCTGTTGTGGCCGTCGGGCGAGGTTTTCGCCAGCACCTGCTGCACCAGCTGGCTGGCTTCCTCGGCCTTGCCCGCGCGCTGCAGGAGGAGCATTTCGGCGTAGCGGGCACCGAGGCCGTCGGGATTGAGCTTGAGCGCGCGGCGAATGCCGAAGCGGCCTTCGTCCTCCAGGCCGTCCATGATGTCGACCACGGCCAGGCCACCGTGGGTCTCGCCGAAGTTGCGGTCCAGCTCGTAGGACTTGAGCAGGGCCTCGCGCGCTGCGCGGCTGTCGTTGCGCAGGATGTAGATCCAGGCCAGCAGGTGCCAGGTACCGATATGGTCCGGCATGAACTCGACCGCCTGGCGCAGGTGTTGCTCGGCCTGGTCGAACTGCAGCTCGTTGAATTCCAGCTGGCCCAGGCCGGACCAGGCGCGACCGCAGCGCGGGTGGGCCTGCACGGTGTGTTCCCAGGCATTGCGCGAGGCGCCGATGTCGCGCTGCTCGAAATGCGCCGAAGCGCAGGCGATCAGGGCGTCGAGCTGGTCGGGGTCCTCGACCAGCACTTCGCGGGACAGGCTCAGGGCGCTGTCCAGGTCGTCGTTCTCGTAGCGCAGCAGCGCCAGCAGGCCACGGGCCTCGTTGCTCTGCGGCTCTTGCGCCAGGGCCTGGGCCACCAGTGGCTCGGCCTCCTCGGTCAGTTCCTGGTGGTGCAGGGCGCGGGCATGCAGGAGCAGGGCTGCGCTGTTGTCCTGCCCGGCGGCATGGCGGGCGAAGAGTTCGGTGGTGCCCAGGTAGTCGCCGCTGTAGAAGTGGGCGAAGGCGGCGTTGTAGATCACCGCCGGGTGTTCGACCCCGGCCTGCACCGCCTTGTCGCCATAGGCCGCTGCCGTGCTGAAGTCGTGGGCCTGCAGGGCCAGGTGCAGGGCCAGGGCGCAGACCTGCGGGTCGTCGACCGGGTGCTGTGCGAGGTGATCGAGCAGGCGCTTGCCGTTGCCCAGGTCACCGGCCTCGATCGCCAGGCGCAGGGCATCCGTCAGCAACATCGGGTTGGTCGGGTCGTGGCTGAGAAAACCCAGCAGACGGACAAGGCGGTCGTGCTGCGGCGAAGGGGTATCGGTGGTCATGGTCCTGGCTTCCGGGCAAACGGCAGGCGGCGATTATTGCCGCGCGACGGGCTGTCTGTCATGCGCGAAAGGGCAAATCGGTGCTGCTGGCAAAATATTTTGCTATGCCCCTAAACCTTTTGCCGAATCCGCGCATAACGCTTACAGAGAGGCCGCTTTGGCAAAAGCGGCCAGGGAATCTGCGATCGCCCATGGCGATCCGCTGGAAGAAGGAAAGGACATCATGGTTGCAGTGGTCGCCGGCAATGGACTGGGGCTGTTCAACACCTCGCTGAACATACTCGGTGCAGCAGGTTCATTCGGTCAGGGCACCCTGGGCCAGGCCGCTGGCAAGGCCTGGGTCAACGCCAGCAACGGCAACCTGATCCTGCGCTTCACCGACGAGCAGCTTTCCGGCCTGGGCCAGGACCTGTTCCATACCCGCACCTACAACGCCCTCGGTGCCTTGAACGACGCCGATGCCGATGGCTGGCGCTGGGATGGCGAACGCCGCCTGGTGCTGTCCGGCACGGCGCTGGCCGTCGGCAGCAGTCTGACCCGCACCAGCGGTGACGGCCATGAGACGGTGTATGCCTGGAACGGCACGGCCTACCAGTCCAGCGAAGGCGATGGCGCCCACGACGTCATCCAATGGGACGCCCAGGCCAGCCAGTGGTACTGGACCGACGGCAGCAGCCGCAGCGTCGAGCGCTATGACGGCGGCAGCGGCCTGCTGGCGTCAGTGCGCGATGCCAGTGGCACGCTGATCACCTATGGCTACCAGAACGGCAGGCTGAGCAGCGTCAGCGACAGCTCCGGGCAGGCCCTGGTCATGGTCTACGACGCCAGCGGCAAGCTGGAACGCCTGGATACCCGCACCCGTGCAGACGGTGCCTTGACCCGCCAGGTGTACTACGCCTACGACGATCATGGTCGCCTGGTCCAGGTGCAGACCGACCTGACCCCCGACGACGACAGCATCGCCGATGGCAACGTCTACACCACCCGCTACCGCTACGATGGCGACAGTTTCCGCATCGCCAGCGTCGAGCAGAGCGACGGCAGCGTGGCCAGTTTCACTTACGCGTTGGTGGGCGACGAATACCGGGTCAGCACGGTCGCCGATGCGTCTGGCACGACCCGCTTCACGTATGACCTGGCCAACCGGCATACCGAGGTGCGCAATGCCCTGGACCAGGGGTGGAGCTACCGCTACGACGCCCAGGGCCGGCTCAGCGAAGTGCTGGCCCCTGGCGAGGGCGGTCAGGTCTCCCGCAGCGCTTACCAGTACGATGCTGAAGGCAATGTCATCCAGACCCGCGAGGCTGGTGGCAGCACTACCCACTACGCCTACGACGAGCGCGGCAATCGGATGCTCGAGCGCAACACCTTGGGCGTCACCGTGGCGTGGACTTACAGCAGCAGCAACCAGTTGCTCAACGAGATCCGCTACAGCGAGCCGGCCACCTGGAACGCAGCGACCGCCAGTTGGGACGAGCCGCCGGCGGCATCGGCGCAGGTCGTCCGCCATGTCTACGATAGCGATCAGCGCCTGCGTTTCGTGGTCAGTGCCAGCGGCAACGTCGTCGAGTACCGCTACAACGCCCAGGGCCTGCGGGTACGCGAGGTGGCCTACGGCGACAGCCGCTACGACCTGAGCGGGCTGGCGGCCTCCGCCAGCCTCGATGAAGCCACCCTGGCGAACTGGGGCGCCGCTCGTGACCAGCGCCGCAGCCAGGTGGTCGCACTGACCTACGACTACCGTGGCAACCTCAGTCAGCGCGTGGCCTACGCCACGGTCGATGGCACCGGCGAGGGCGTGCTGGATGCAGCGGCCAGTGTCACCGAGTACGTCTACAGCCAGCACGGCCAACTGCTGCAGACCCTGGCGGTGCACGGTGGGAACAAGGCGCAATCGAGCGCGGTCGTCTACGACGGCCTTGGCCGGATCATCGGCCAGGTGGACGCCGAAGGCAGTCGCACCACGGTCTACGATGGCAACCAGCGCAGCATCGCGGTGACCACGGCCAGTGGTCAAACCCTGACCCAACTGTACGACACCCAGGGCCGCCTGATCGGTATCCAGCAGGGCGCAGCGGGTGTCGATGAGCGCATCACCCGTTACTACTACGACGCCGCCGGGCGCCTGGTGGTGAAGCAGGACCCCACCGGCCTGCGCAGCTACACCTTTTACGACACGCTGGGTCGAGTGGCCGCGGAGGTCGATGGGGCCGGCGGTGTCGTTGCCCATGGCTACGACCACAGCGACAGACGCATCACGGAACTGCGCTATGCAACGCCGGTACAGACCAGCACCTGGTTCGACGGCAGCGCAGTCACGGTCAGCCTGGCACAGGCGCTGCCGGCCAGCAGTGCTCTGGACCGCCAGGCGCGCAACAGCTATGACGGTGCCGGGCGCCTGGTTGCCAGCAGCGACATCACCCGGAACTTCACCCGCTATTTCTACGATGGCCGCGGCCAACTGCTGCGCCAGCAGACCGGTGAACGGGTGATCCGCTTCTTCTACGACGCCGATGGTCGCCAGGTTGGGCAACTGGATGCCGAAGGCTACCTGCAGGAGAACCGCTACGATGCGGCCGGCCGGTTGCATCAGGTCATCCGCTACGCCACGGCGACCGACCAGGCGCTGCGCGCCAGCGGCGAGCTGGATGACCTGCGTCCGACCGGCGCCAGCCTGAGTACCTGGAGTTTCTACGATGGCGCGGGCCGCAGGATCGGCAGTGTCGACCTGCAGGGCTTCGTCAGCGAGACGGTCTACGACGAAGCCGGCAACCGCCGCCAGGAGATTCGCCACGCCACGGCCTACAGCGGCGCGCTGGACGCCGCGAGCGATTTCGCCACGGTCCGCGCGGCTGTGGCGGGAAGCGCCAGCCAGGTGGTCACCACGGCTTACGACGACCAGGGCCGGGTGTCGAGTCGCACCGACGCGGACGGCAGTGTCACCACCTTCGAGTACGACGCCGGCGGTCGCCTGGTGCGGGAAACCGCCGCAGCCGGCAGCAGCGAGGCGCGCAGCACGCGCACGCTCTACGATGCTTTCGGGCAGATCACCGGCAAGCTGCTCGGCGAAGCGTCCGAGCGTATTGTCGACGGCATGACCCAGGCGCAGATCGCGGCGGTCTATAGCCAGTACGGCACGACCTGGAACTACGACGCGGCGGGCAGGGTGGCCAGTGTCACCGACGCCCTGGGCAATCGCACCCTGTCCTTCTACGATGGCGCCGGGCGCCTGACCCGGGTGATCAACGCGCTCGGTGAAGTCAGCGAGACGAAATACAACGCCTTTGGTGATGTCATCGAAACGACCCGCCTGGGCAACCGCCTGCTAGACCCGCGGGCGGCGTTGCTGAAGGGCGGCCTGCAGAACTTCGCACTGCACACGCTGCTGGCGGCGATCCGTGACGCCAGCGTCGACAGCACCACCACCCGCACCTACGACATGCGCGGCCTGCTGGAGACCAGCATCGACGCCGAGGGCTACAAGACCACCAACCAGTACGACCAGTACGGCCAGTTGCACTGGCAGGTGCGGATGATCGACGGTGTCGGCAGCGTCACCAACGCCTGGGGCTATGACCTGCGTGGCGAACTGATCTGGCAGACCCTCGGGGTCGGCATCGTGCCCGGGCCCGATACATTCGTCCGTGACGCTTTCGGCCGCGTCATCCGTTCGACCGATGCGGCGGGCAATGTCACCAGCAGCGAATACCTCGATGGCGGTCGCACCCTGGTCGTCCGCGACCCGCTGGACAATGTCCGGCGCACCGAACTGGATGCCTTCGGGCGTACGCTCAAGGAAGTGGATGCCCTGGGCAAGGTCACGGCCTACCACTACGACGACGCCCAGCGCAGCATCACCGTGACCCAGCCCGATGGCGTCCAGGTCACTCGCCGCAAGAGCCGACACGGCGAGACCCTGGAAGTGGTGGATGGCAATGGCGCGGTCACCCGCTACGAATACAACCGCGACGGCCAGTTGCTCCGAACCCTCGATGCCCTCGGTCAGGTGGCCGAGACCAGGCGCTATGACCAGGCCGGGCGGCTCAGCGAAAGTGTGGATGCGCGCGGCACGCTGACCCGTCTCGACTACGATGCGGCCAACCGGGTGATCCTGCGCAGCGTCGATCCGACGGGGCTCAACCTGCGCACCACCTATGCGTTCGATACCTCCGGGCGGCAGTTGCGGGTGGTGGAGAACGCCGGGACCACAGCGACCCGCACCACCGAGTACCGCTACGACCGCAAGGGCCAGCTCACCCAGAGCATCGTCGACCCGCAGGGCCTGCAGCTCAGCACCCGCTACCGCTACGACGGCAGCGGCAATGTGCTCAGTGTCAGCCAGGGTACCCTGGCCAACCCCGAGCAGCGGCGCACCGAGTACGTCTTCGACAGCCTGGGCCGACGCCTCGAGGAGCGCATCGATCCTCAGGGTCTCGACCTGCGGACCCGCTATGAGTACGACCACGCTGGCCGGCTCACGCGGCGGATCGAGGCCGCAGGCGGCATCACCGACTACGTGCATGATCCGGCCGGGCGCCTGCGCTTTACCGTGGATGCGCTGAACCAGGTCAGTGAGCGGGCCTACGATGCGGCAGGCAACCTGGTGCGGGAGGTACGCTACAGCAATGTGCTGACGGGCCCGCGTGATACCGCGACCCTGCGGCAATTGCTGGCGCCATCGGCAAGCGATGGGCTGCGGCAATCCTTGAGCGGCGCGACGGACCGGGTCAACCAGTATCGCTACGACGCCAGCGGGCGCCTGGCCAGCGTCGTCGATCCGGCGGGCTATACCGAGTCCTATGGTTATGACGCGGCGGGCAATCGCACCAGCCTGACCAACAAGAACGGCCAGACCTGGCGCTATCGCTACGACAGGCTCGGGCGCCTGGTCGAGGAAATCACCCCGCCGGTGTGGGTCGGCAAGCTCGATGCTGCGGGCGTGGTCAGTGGCCAGCCGGTGTCGCTGGTCACCCGCTATACCCATGACGGCCTCGGCAATATCCTCAGCCGCAGCGAGGGTCGCCTGCGCGCCGCTGCCGACAGCGATCCGGCGCTGGACGACCTGAGCCAGGCGCGGACCAGCAGCTACGCCTACGATGCCCTCGGCCGGCAGGTGCTGATCACCAGTCCCGGCTGGTACAACAAGACCAGCGGGCAGTACCAGCAGGCCAGCGACGGCACCGCCAACACCGTGCAGGTCACCACCGAAGTCACCTACGACGGCCTCGGCAACGCCGTGCGCAACCGGGTGCGGGTCGACAACAGCGGGGTGGCGGCCAACGACCATGTCGACAGCTACAAGGCCTACGACGTGCTCGGTCGGGTGCTGTACGAGGTCGATGCGCTCAAGGGGGGGACTGCCTATGAGTACAACGCCTTCGGCCAGGTGACCCTGACCCGGCGCCACGCCCAGCCTCTCGCCGCTGGCGTGCCGGAGCGCGGCTGGTACCAGCCCGGCGACTTCACCGCCGCGACCTTGCCGCTCAGCCCCGGCAGCGATCGCAGCCTGATCACCCGCTACGATGCGGCCGGCCGCAAGCGCGAGGTGCAGCAGGACTTCGTCGAGCTCTACCGGTTCACCGGCGCGGTCGCCACCTCGACCCTGCAGCAGGTCGCGCCGACGCGGGTGTACAGCTACAACGCCCTCGGCCAGGTGACCCGCGAGACCCTGGAGGCCCGGGATGCCAGTGGCGCCTCGGTGATGGAGCAGATCAGCACGGTCAACTACTACGACCTGGCCGGGCGGCGCATCGGCACGGTGGACGCCCTCGGCTACTACACCCGCCTGGAGTACGACCGCAACGGCAAGGTTGCCCGCCAGGTGGAATACGCCACGGCGCTGGCCGGCTGGAACGAGTGGACGCTGCCGACGCCCCAGGGCAGCCCGCAGGACCGCAGCGTGCGCTTCGTCTATGACGCCCTGGATCGCCTGGTGCAGACCGTGCAGGAGAACGCCCGCTGGTGGCAGCAGGACTTCGCGCCCAATGCTGCGCGGGCGGGCATGACCCTGGTCACGGGTGATCTGCTGGTGAGTCGCAGCAGCTACGATGCGTTGGGCAATGCGCTCAGCCTGACCGATGCCGCGGGCAACGTGACCAGCACCGAGTACGATGCCCTGGGCCGTGTGCTCAAGGTCATCGAGCCGGCACGGGACGCTGCGCGGGCAGACGCAGCGAACCCGTTCGACAACGTGATACGTGCCGCACCGACCACGGACTACGTCCTCGACGCCTTCGGCCAGGTGCTGTGGGAACAGCGCAGTGCCGGGGCAGGGCAGGCGGGCCTGGTGCAGGTCACGCGAAATCGCTACGACGCTGCCGGGTACCTGGTCAGGGAGATCGATGCGGTCGGCGCGGTGCAGGATTTCAAGGTCGATGTGGCCGGGCGACGCCTGGAGGAAACCCGGGCGATCCACACCGAGCTGACCGGCTGGCGCTCCAGCGAGCAGACCCTGCGGCGCACCTTCCGCTATGACGCCCTGGGCCAGCAAGTGAGTGCCAGCGACTGGTACAGCGACGCAGGCGTGCAGAAGAGCACCACCAACGCAGTGCTCTACAACCGCTTCGGTGAGATCACCGCCGAACTGCTCAATGGCAACGACAAGGCCCGCTATCGCTACAACCAGGTCGGCAACGTCATCGAGCAGACCAATGCCCAGGGCGTGACCCGCATCGACTACGACCTGACCGGCAAGGCCAGCCGCAGCGCGCAACTGGGCAACCTGGCCAGCAGCGCCGACGACCGCATCAGCTACCTGCGCAACGACCCGTTGGGCCGAGTGCTGGAGCAGCATCTGCCGGCCTTCGAGGCCAACGTCAACGCCGATACCCTGAACACGCTCACCCTGACCCTGGTCACGCCGATCATCCGCCAGAGCAGCGACCGCTGGGGCAACGTGCTGAGCCGCGTCGATAGCCGTGGCCAGCTCACCAATTATCGCTACGACCACAACAACCAGGTGCTCAGCGAGACCCTGCCGCAGACCGACATCCTGCGCGAGAACGGCACCAGCTACCGCGCCAGCCTGATCCACGAGAAACGCTACGACGTGCTTGGCCAACTGATCGAGGAGGTCGACCTGGTCGGCCCCTATGCCGGGGTCGCCGACAGCACCTTGCTGCGCACCCGCCAGCACGTCTACAACCAGGCCGGCCAGTTGATCCGCGATATCGACGCACTCGGTGCTTCCCGGCACTACGCCGTGGACAGCCATGGCAACCGCGTTGGAACCCGGGACGCGCTGGGCATCGTCACCTTCGACGAGTACGACGCCATGGACCGGCATGTCCGCCACGGAATCGTGCGCGATGGGCAGCGGGTCATCCAGCTGACCAACCGCTACGACCAGGCGGGGCGCCTGTATGCCGAGATCAGTGGCGAAAGCGAGGTCAACGAGACCCTGACCAGTCTCGCCAAGGCCGACTACACCAGCACCGTCTCCGGGGTGGCGGGCAACACCCGTTTCAGCCTGTTCGACGAGCGCGGCAATATCGTCGCCACGCGCACCGAGTCGAATGTGCAGAAGACCTTCGTGTTCAACGAGGCCAACCGCAAGGTGGCGGAAGTGGATGGGCTGGGCAACAGCCTGACCTGGACGTACGACGAAGGGGATCATGGCCGGCTGCTGTCGCGTACGGACCTGTCGAAGCGGGTTTTCAGCTATTCGTACAATGCCTTCGGCCAGGTGGTGATGGACAGCGTTCCCACCTACTTCCAGAGCTTTTACCTGACCACCTACCAGCGGACCTTCGATTACTACGGCAATGGCCTGCTCAAGAGTGTGCGCGATGAGTCTACCGAGACCTCCCTTGCCGTCGAATGGTCGGTCGAGAACTACGAGTACGACCAGGCGGGGCAGCGTGTGCGGGAGTCTTCCCAGTTCTACTACAAAGACAACATCATGTCTTTCCCCGTGGACAGCGGCCAGGCCGATACCCGCTACAAGCTCGATGAGCTTGGCCGGCTGAAAGAGGTCAAGGCACCTGCAGGCAAGGCCCTGGTATCGGCGTCGATGGCAGTCGGCACCGCGCGGGTCGATGCCTTGCGTTATGACTACGACGAACTGGGCAATCGCCGGCGCAGCTACCTGGACACCACCAACCAGTCGAAAGTCCGTACGGTCATCGATGACTGGTACACCTACGACCTGGAGGGGCGTGTGCTGGTGGGCGAAGGCTTTCAAAGCAACGGCAAGGTGGTTGCCGGCAAGCTGGCCGGCAAGGCCAAGGGCTATGCGATGGCCTACGATGCCGCTGGCAGGCGGATCTCCTCCGAAACCTGGAAGCGCTCGAGCAAGAGCGAAGAGGTTTCTTCCATCGACCACTACCGCTACAACGACCTGGGGCAGGTCCTGGGTGCCAGCAACAACGAGCACTACCGTGCCGTCGGTGCCGACCTCTCCGTCGATCCGACTATGGCCGTCGCCGGGTCGCTCGTGTACAGCAACACCTACGATGAGCGTGGCAACCGGACCAGCCAGGTGTCCTACACCAAGGGCGTTGCGACCGAACGTACCACCTACAGCTACCGTGGCGACGGGCAACAGGTCAGCCAACTGGCCTACAAGATCACCAACGGTGTGGAGAAAAAGTCCCAGGCCAACTACTTCGGCGAAGCCGGGATGTTCGACGCTGCAGGCAATCAGGTTTCCTACCGTTATGTGGTCTACGGCACGAACGGCGTCTCCATCAGCTACCGGGGCAAGTACGTCAGAGCGTTTACCGGTTTCGATACCTACAAGGAAACCCGTATCGATGTGACGACCAGTCTTTCCAGCACGCCGGCAACGACGATCACCGTGATATCGAGTCGTGGAGAGATCGATACGGTAACCACCGCCCGGGTAGGGATGTCGCACAAGAACTTCGCCTCCAACAAAAGTGGCCAGATCAATGTGCGGGCAGACTTCAGCAACAGCACGAGGCGTGCGCAGAGCTACCTGTATTACCAGGGCGCGGCATTGGCCAATGTCGGCAACCTCAGTGCCGCGCAGATCACCGATACCCTGACGCCGGTGTCCGACGAGTACCCGAGCCGCACCCCCGACAGCTACGTGGTCAACCAGGGCGACACCCTGGCCAGCATCGCCCAGGCGGTCTGGGGCGACTCGAAGATGTGGTACCTGATCGCCGACGCCAATGGCATCGACCCGGCCAAGGCACTGGTGGCGGGCGACAGTATTCGTATTCCCAACGTGGTCAGCAGCAACCACAACGACTCGACCACGTTCAAACCGTACAACGCCCGCGACGTGATCGGCGACACCACGCCGAAACCGGTCTTCCCGCCGCCGCCCAAGCCGAAGAAAAAGAAATGCGGCGGACTTGCCGCGGTGGTGATGGTGGTGGTCGCCGTGGTGGTCGCTGTCTACACCGCCGGCGCAGCGGCGGCGGCTTTCGCTTCGGCGTCGTCGGCCACGGTCGGCGCGGCAGGTGGCTACGCGGCGATAGGCTCTGCAGCGCTGACCGGAGGCGCGATCACCGGAATCAGCACGGGGGCCATGATCGGCGGTGCGATCGTGGGCGCCGCAGTCGGCAGCGCGGCGTCGCAATTGAGTGGCATGGCCATGGGCGCGGTGGACAAGTTCTCCTGGCGGCAGGTGGCGGCCAGCGGCATCGTCGGCGGCCTGGCGGCGGGCGCCGGGGCCCTGGCCCGGGGGGCGCAGGCGGGGTCCTGGGCCAAGGCCGCGGCCGAGGCGATGCAGGCGCGCAATACCGTGGGCTATTCCGCCCTCGGGGTGTTCAACTACGCCAGCAGCCAGATTGCCAATCGGGTGGTTGGCCTGGACAGCGCGTTCAGCTGGAGCGGGATGGCGGCTTCGGTGCTGGCCGCCAACGTCAGCGGGCAGATCGTTCAGCCGGGCGTGGGCGGTCTGCTGTTGAGAGGCCAGGTGGCCGCGCAGGCCAATGCGTTTATCAACGACAAGTGGTTCGGCGGCGACAGGCCGGACTATGCCAGCGTCGCGGCGGATGCCTTCGGCAATACCCTGGCGAATGCCGCCTTCGCTGCCGCCGACAGTTTCAGGAAACTGGCCGCGCACCCAGGGTCCCTGGCTTCATCGCTGGTGGTCGAGCTGCCTGCGAGTCTGGTCACGCCGGATCAGCAGGAGCCGCTGTTCGACTTCGATGCCGCTCGCTATCCCTGGGGCGCCGTCGGTGCGGAGGACATCCTCTACGACTCGCCGCCGGATGCGCCAGGCATCAGCTACAAGAGCCTGTTGAACTGGTCGGGCGAAGCCCGCACGTCATTGCGTGCCGGCCTCGATCCAAGGGTCGAGGGTGCCGGCAGCCAGGCGCAGATGCTCTCGTTGCGCGCCGTGCGCGGCGTTTCCAATGCGGCGCTGGACATGCTCGACAGCGCCGCGATCATGGCCGGGCTGCTGAGCGACGCACAACTGCGCGATCAGGCACTGGAGGGTTTGTCCCAATTTGGCAGTGAGGTGTGGAACGATCCCCAAGGTGTCTTCGAACGGACGGTCAACGCCGCCGATCGCTACCTGACCCAGACCGAGGGCGCGCAGATCGCCGAGGACGGTTTGCGCTTTCTCACCAGTACGCTGGCTGGTGGCCTGGCCTTGCGTGCGACCACCGATGTTGCGGGCTCAGCGGTACGGGCGGGGATCAACTACTACCGCAATTCGGTGTACGTGGCACCGGCGTTATCGTCCGCTACCTTTGGCGGCGGGATCTACATTCCGAGCCTCGGCAAGCGCATCACTACGGTGACCAAGGCCATGAGCGACAGGTTCCAGGGTAACGGTTATCTGGATCCGTTCAGCAACAAGTTGATTGCGCCTGCCGTAGGAGAGGTCCTGGCGGTGGATCATATCTATCCGGTTAGTAAAATCATTGATCTTCCCGGATTTGATAAGCTCACGAGGTCGCAAATGACCGATATCATTCAGGACCGCGTCGAACTGGGAAATCTGCAGCCGTTGCCGCAGTCGCTGAATGCCTCGAAAAAAGCAAGTTTGAAGTGGAAGATGTCTGGCAACTCTGATTTGGATAAGGCCTATATCAACGACTTGCAAGCCACTCAAGAGTTGCTTGAGCAAAAAATTATCCAGCAAATAAACACCTTCAACAGGCTTAATGCAGAGAAGCGCTGATGCTTGATAAAAATATGTACGATCTGGTGTGCACTAGCGCTGGGGCTCTTGCTGATGCTCAAAGGCAGAGGCTGAGCGGTCAGGTGGTCAATACCTTGGGTGCACCTCTCAGCAAGATGTTTCCTCGCTTCGCTAAGGCTTTTCCCGAGACGGTGGCGGTGATTGAGCGTAAGTATGCAGTGCCCGTTGTCCTGTTCAGGAAGCATATGGGTGTCTGGATGCCGTCACTGGTCGCGGAAGGATCCTCGCTGAATCTATTTTTCAGTCTTGTTGCTGTATCGCTGGAAACTGAAGGGCCCGATTTCGAGGATAGCTGCGCAATGTTGCCGGATCGCTGGAAGGAGTTATATCGGTACTTCTGGTCGTTCGAGGTAACTGAAGACTCGTACAAATCCATGGACTGGACCAACACCCCGTTCTCCTACAGCGGACGCCTGACCATCGAGCGCTACCGGGTCTTGCGCGGCGTGAAGAAGTCGGTGATCAGGGATTTCGTCCATGACGTAGCGGCGGACTCTGAGCACTCGCTGTATTGCTGGCTGCTGACCGATGCCGGCGATGCGCTGTTTCTCGACGAAGACAAGTGCGACGGCAAGGTCTACCACGTCAGGAATGACGATTTTTCCAGCTACCACCTGCTCGCTGACCCGGAAACCGTGCTGGACAATTACCTGGCGCACTACCTGACAACGCAATCGTCGGAAGGATTCGATTTCAGGGTCTGAGGTCCGACCGAAAAAATTTCTTTGCCCCTAAACTTTTTCCCAAATCCGCGCATAACGCTCTTAGAGAGGCTGCTCAACAAGCAGTCATAGGGATTTTGCGCGGCCGTCCGCTGACGGTCCGCCCGACGGGGGAAGGGAAGCATGGTCGCGGTCGTCGCCGGCAATGGATTGGGTCTGTTCAACACCTCGCTGAATATCCTCGGCGCCGCCGCAGGTTCGTTCGGCCAAGGCACCCTGGGCCAGGCCGGTGGCAAGGCCTGGGTCAATGCCAGCAACGGCAACCTGGTGCTGCGCTTCACCGACGAGCAACTCTCGGGCCTGGGCCAGGACCTGTTCCACACCCGTACCTACAACACCCTCGGCAACCTCAACGATGCCGACGGCGACGGCTGGCGCTGGGACGGTGAGCGCCGCGTGGTGCTCAGCGGCACCGCTCTGGCCGCGGGCAGCCGCCTGACCCGCACCACCGGCGACGGCCACGAGACGGTGTATGCCTGGAACGGCAGCCGCTACCAGTCCGGCGAGGGCGATGGCGCCCACGACTTCATCCAGTGGGACACCCAGACCCGGCAGTGGTACTGGACCGACGGCTCGACCCGCAGCGTCGAGCGCTACGATGGCGACAGCGGTCTGCTCAACTCGGTGGCCGACAGCCAGGGCACGTTGATCACCTACGGCTACCAGAACGGCAAGCTTGCCAGTGTCACCGACAGTTCCGGCCAGGCGCTGCTGATGGTCTACAACGCCGCCGGCAAGCTGGCACGGGTCGATACCCGCAGCGCAGCCAACGGCCCGCTGACCCAGCAGGTGTATTACGAATACGACAACTTCGGCCGTCTGACCCAGGTCAGGACCGACCTGACCCCGGACGACAACAGCATCGCCGATGGCAATGTCTACGCCACCAGCTACACCTACGACGGCAGCAGTTTCCGCATCGCCAGCATCACCCAGGGCGATGGCACGACGGCGAGCTTCACCTACGAACTGGTGGGCAGCGACTACCGGGTCAAGACCGTCACCGACCAGTTCGGTACCACCACCTTCACCTACCTGCTGTCTGCGAGCCGCACGCTGGTCAGCAATTCGCTGGGGCAGTCGTGGAGCTACGACTACAACGGCAACGGCCAGTTGGTGTTCGTCCAGTCGCCCAACAACAACGGCACGGTGTCGTCCACCCGCTACACCTACGACGCCGATGGCAATGTCAGCCGTATCACCGACACCAGCGGCAATGTCATCAGCTACACCTACGACGAGCGCGGCAATCGTATCCTCGAGCGCGACCCGCTGGGCGTCACCCTGGCGCGGGTGTTCAGCGCCAGCAACCAGGTGCTCAGCGAGATCCGCTACAGCCAGGCGGCGACCTGGAATGCCTCGAGTTCCACTTGGACCGAGCCGCCGGCCAGTTCGGCGCAGGTGACCCGCTATGTCTACGACTACGCCGATCACCTGCGTTTCGTGGTCGGTGCTACCGGCAGTGTCGTCGAATACACCTATGAAGGACGCGGGCTGCGGGCGCAGGAAATTGTCCATGGGGCCAACCTCTACCCGGTCAATGCACTGGCCGTCACTGCAACGCTCGCCGAATCGACCCTGGTGGCCTGGAGCGCGACACAGCCGCGAGCGCAGACCCGCCTGACCGCCATGAACTACGACTACCGCGGCAACCTGATCCTGAAGGTGGCCTACGCCAACGTCGATGCTGGCGGCAACTGGCTGCTGGACAGCGCGGCGGCACTCACCCGCTACGTCTACAACGCCCAGGGCCAGTTGCTGCAGACCCTGGCCGGGCGCGGCGCCAACCTGGCGACCCAGGTGCTGCTCAGCTCGACCGCCTACGACGGCATGGGCCGGGTCGTCGGCCAGATGGACGCCAGCGGCACTCGCACCACGGTCTACAACGGCAGCCAACGCAGCATCGCGGTGACCAGCGCCAGCGGCCTGACCCTGACCCAGACGTACGATACCCAGGGCCGCCTGGTCAGTATCGAGGAGACAGCCGTCGGCGTAGCCTCGCGCATTACCCGCTACTACTACGATGCCGCCGGGCGACTGACCATGACGCAGGACGCCACGGGCGTGCGCACCTACACCTTCTACGATGCGCTGGGTCGGATCGGGGTCCAGGTCGATGGGGCCGGCAACGCCACGGGCTATACCTACGATCGCAACGGGCGGCGCATTACCGAGACGCGCTACGACCTACCAGTGAATACCAGCGCCTGGTTCAATGGCAGCACGGTCACGATGGTCCTCGGCAAGGTCCCGCTGATCCCCGGCCAGGGCAACCGGGTGACCCGTTTCAATTACGATCAGGCCGGGCGTCTGCTCAGTAGCGTCGATGGTGCCGGCACGGTTACCAGTTACCAGTATGACGGCCGTGGCCAACTGGTTCGCCAGCAGACCGGCGACCGTGTGACCCGTACCTTCTACGACGCCGATGGTCGTCAGGTCGGCCAGCTGGATGCCGAGGGCTACCTGCGCGAAAACCGCTACGACGCTGCCGGGCAGTTGCAGCAGGTGAGCCGTTATGCCGTGGCGACCACCGTGGCGTTACGTGCCGCTGGCAGCCTGGCTGAGCTGCGACCGGCGGGGGCGAGCCTCAGCACCTGGAACTTCTACGACGGCGCCGGCCGGCAGATCGGCAGCGTCGACGAGCAGGGCTTCGTCAGCGAGACCGTCTACAACGAGGCGGGCAATGCCACTCAGAGCATTCGCTATCTCGGCGTCTACACTGCGGCGCTCAATGCGCAGACGGCCTTCGCTGCGGTCCGTGCGGCGGTCGTCGCGGCAGGCAGCGAGGCAACGGTCAGCTTCTACGATAATCTTGGCCGTCTCTCCCGGCGTGTCGTAGTGGACGGCACCACGACCACCTTCGAGTACGACGCTGCCGGACGCCTGGTGCGGGAAACCACGGCTGCCGGCACCGCCGAGGAACGCAGCACCCGCACCCTCTACGATGCCTTCGGCCAGACCACCGGCAAGCTGCTCGGCGAGGCTTCCGCGCGGATTACCGCCGGCATGACTCAGGCGCAGATCGCCGTGGTGTACAGCCAGTACGGCACCACCTGGAGCTACGACGCGGCGGGCAGGGTGGCCAGTGTCACCGATGCCCTGGGCAATCGCACGGTCTCCTACTATGACGCCGCCGGTCGCCTGACCCGGGTGATCAACGCGGTCGGCGAGGTCAGCGAGACGAAGTACAACACCTTTGGCGAAGCCATCGACAACACCCGGCTGGGCAATCGCCTGGCCGCCGGCAGCCTGGGTAGCCTGAGCGGTGGCCTGCAGACCGCCGCGCTGGACAGTCTGCTGGCGGCCATCCGCAACGCCGGCATCGACAGCCGCACCAGCTACGCCTACGACACTCGCGGCCTGCTGCTGACCAGCATCGACGCCGAGGGCATCAGCACCACCAACCAGTACGACCAGTACGGCCAGTTGCAGCGGCAGATCCGCGTGATCGCCGGCAGCCGCACGGTGACCAGCGCCTGGGGCTACAACCTGCGTGGCGAGAAGATCAGCCAGACCCGCGATGTCGGCGGCCTGAACCTGAGCGACACGATCACCTACGATGCCTTCGGCCGGGTCATCCGCAGCACCGATGCGGCGGGCAATGTCAGCACCAGTGAGTACCTGGACAACGGCCGCACGGTGGTGGCCCGCGACGCGCTGGACCAGGCGCGACGCAGCGAGTTCGATGCCTTTGGCCGCACGCTCAGGGAAGTGGACGCGCTCGGTCGTGTCACCCAGTACAGCTACGACGATGTCAACCGCAGCGTCACGGTAACCCTGCCAGGCGGTACCCAGGTCAGCACCTGGAAGACCCGTCATGGCGAGACGCTGAAAACCGTCGATGGCAATGGTGCGGTCACCCAGTACGAGTACGACCGCGAAGGGCGCTTGCTCAGGACCCTGGACGTTCTCGGCCAGGTGGCAGCGATCAAGCGCTACGACAAGGCCGGGCGCCTGAGCGAGAGTGTGGATGCCGCGGGTGTCGTTACTCGCCTGGAGTACGATGCGGCCAATCGCGTGGTCCAGCGTAGCGTCGACCCGAGCGGGCTCAACCAGCGCACCACCTATGAGTTCGACACCGCAGGGCGGCAGGTCAGGGTGGTGGAAAACGCCGGTGCTGCCTCGACCCGTATCACCGAATACCGCTACGACCGCAACGGGCAGCTCAGGCAGCGCATCGTCGACCCGGCCGGGCTGCAGATCAGCACCCGCTACAGCCATGACGGCGTGGGGAATGTCATCAGTGTCAGCCAGGGTACCGTCGCGAGTCCGGACCAGCGGGTAACCGAGTACAGCTTTGACAATCTTGGACGGCGTATCGAAGAACGCGTCGATCCGCAGGGTTTCAATCTGCGCACCCAGTACCAGTACAACGCCTCGGGCCAGGTGAGCCGCAAGCTGGATGCTGGCGGTGGCGTTACCGATTACGTCTACGATGCGGCCGGGCAGTTGCGTTTTACCGTCGATGCCCTGAACCATGTCAGCGAGCGAACCTACGACGTCGCTGGCAATCTGCTGCGCGAGATCCGGTACGCCAATACGCTGGTGGGTGCGCGTGATCCCGCCACGCTGCAGACCCTGACCCAGTCGGGCAGTGTCCTCAAGCAGTCCCTGGCCAGTGCCGGGGACCGAGTCACCCGCTATATCTACAACACCGCCGGCCAACTGGAGACGTTGGTCGACCCGGTCGGCAACAGCGAGACCTACAGCTACGATGCCGCCGGCAACCGCACCCGGCTGATCAACAAGAATGGCCAGATCTGGTACTACCGCTACGACAAGCTTGGCCGTCTGATCGAAGAGATGAGCTCTCCGGTCTGGCTGCTGACCATCGACAGCGCGGGGCAGGGCAGTGGCCAGTGGGCATCGGTGGTGACCCGCTACGGTTATGACGGTCTCGGCAACATGACCTGGCGCAGCGAGGGGCGGCTGCGTGCCAGCCTGAGCAGTGACCCGGCGCTGGACGACCTGAGTCAGGCCCGGACCACCACCTACGGCTATGACGCCCTGGGCCGGCAGGTCCGCATCACCAGCCCGGGCTGGTACAACAAGGTCACCGGTCGCTACCAGCAGAATGCCGACGGCAGCGCCAACACCTTCCAGGTCACCACCGAGGTCAGCTACGACGGCCTCGGCAATGCCGTGCGCAATCGCGTGCGGATCAACAACACCGGTGTTGCGGCCAACGACTATGTCGACAGCTACAAGGCCTATGACGTGCTGGGCCAGGTGCGTTACGAGGTGGATGCGCTGAAGGGCGTGACCGCCTACGAATACGATGTCTTCGGCGCGGCGGTGCTGACCCGGCGCCATGCCCTGGCCCTGAACGCCGCCGTGCCTGCCAGCGGCTATTACCAGTTGGCTGACTTCAACGCCTCCACCTTGCCGGCAAGCCCGGGCAATGACCGAACGATCATCACCCGCTACGATCGCCTTGGCCGCAAGACCGAAGTGCAGCAGGACAGGGTCAGCCTCTACGCGTTCACCGGCAATGTCGTCACTTCCAGCGTGAAGAGCGTCACGCCGGTCAAGGTCTACAGCTACAACGCCTTTGGCCAGGTGACCCGGGAAACCCTGGTGGCCCGGGACGCCACCGGCGCCTCGGTGATGGAGCAGATCAGCACGGTCAACTACTACGATCTCGCCGGCCAGCGCGTCGGTACCGTCGATGCGCTGGGTTACTACACCCGCCTGGAATACAGCGGCAGTGGCAAGGTCAGCCGCCAGGTCGAGTACGCAACGGCGTTGGCCAGTTGGAGCGAAGCGGCGCTGCCGACGCCCGTGGCCAACGGCAAGGACCGCAGCGTGCGCTTCGTCTACGACGGCTCGGACCGGCTGGTGCAGACGGTGCGAGAGAATGTCAGCTACTGGCAGCAGTCCTTCGCGGCCAATGCCAGCAGGGCGACCATGACCCTGGTCACAGGGGATGTGCTGGTCAGCAGCACCACCTATGACGGCATGGGCAACGTCCGTACCCAGCGCGATGCGCTTGGCAACGTCACCACCACCGAATACAACGCCCTTGGCCTGGCCGTGCAGGTCATCGAGCCCGCCCGGGCCACGGCGCGCAGCGGAGCTGTCAATCCGTTCGACAACGCGGTGTCCGCCGCGCCAACCACCGTGTATGGCTACAACGCCCTCGGCCAGGTGGTGTATGAGCTGCATATCGCGGACACCGGGCAGACCGGCCCGGCGCCGTCCAGCCGCTCCTTGTATGACGCGGCCGGGCACCTGATCAAGGAGTTCGACACCCTGGGCGCGACCCAGGACTTCAAGGTCGATGTGGCGGGGCGTCGTGTCGAGGAAACCCGGCAGGTCTCCAGTATCCTGACGGGCTGGCGCGCCAACAACCAGACACTGCGCCGCACCTTCAGCTACGACAGTCTCGGCCAGCAACTGAACAGCAGCGACTGGTACACCGACAATGGCGTGCAGAAGAGCACCACCAACGCAGTGACCTACAACCGCTTCGGCGAGATCACCGCCGAACTGCTCAATGGCAACTACAAGGCTCGCTACGCCTACGACCAGGTCGGCAACGTCATCGAGCAGAGCAACGCCCAGGGCATTACCAGCCTCTCCTATGACCTGACCGGCAAGGTCAGCCGCAGCACCCAGTTGGGTGACCTGACCAGCGTCGCCGACGACCGCATCACCTACCTGCGCAACGACCTGCTCGGCCGGGTGCTGGAACAGCACCTGCCGAAGTTCGAGGCGAACACCAGCGCCGACACCCTGAACAACGTCAGCCTGACCCTGGTCACGCCGATCATCCGTCAGACCAGCGATCGCTGGGGCAATGTCCTGAGCCGCACCGACCCGCGCGGTTACGTTAACCGCTACAGCTACGACCACAACAACCAGGTACTCACCGAGACGTTGCCGGAAACCGACATCCTGCGCGAGAACGGCACCAGCTACCGGGCCAGCCTGATCCACGAACGGCGCTACGATGCCATCGGTCAACTGCTCGAGGAGGCGGACCTGGTCGGGCCCTATAGCGGTGTCGCCAGCAGCACCTGGTTGCGCAGCCGCCAGCATGTCTACAACCAGACGGGGGATCTGGTGCGCGACATCGATGCGCTCGGGGCTTCGCGCGACTACGCCGTGGATGCCAACGGCAATCGCGTGGGCACTCGCGATGCCCTGGGTGTCGTCACGTTCGACGAATACGACGCGATGGACCGGCATACCGTTCACGGCATCGTGCGCAACGGCCAGCGGGTGATCCTGCAGACCAACCAGTATGACCAGGCGGGGCGGCTGTATGCGCAGATCAGTGGTACCAGCACGGTAACCGAAACCTTGGCCAGCACGCCGAATGCCGATGGTTCCAGCACCATCAACGGAGTGGCAGGCAACACGAAGCTCACCCTGTTTGATGAGCGCGGCAATATCGTCGCGACCCGCAACGAGTCGAACATCCAGAAGACCTTCGTGTTCAACGAGGCCAACCGCAAGGTGGCGGAGGTCGACGGGCTGGGGAACAGCCTGACGTGGACCTACAACGAGGGGGACTACGGGCGGCTGGTGTCGCGCGCGGACCTGTCGAAGCAGGTGTTCAGCTATTCGTACAACGCTTTTGGGCAGTTGGTGAAGGAGGCCAACCCAAGTTACTACCAGAACATCTACTTGGGCACCTACGAGCGGACCTACCAGTACTACGGCAACGGGCTGCTCAAGAGCACTCGTGACGAGGCTGTCGGTTCCATCCTTGGCGACATGGGGTGGTCGATGGAGACCTATGCGTACGACCAGTCGGGTCAGCGCGTGCGGGAGTACTCGCAATTCCACGCCGAGGACCACATCATGTTCTTCCCCACCGTCAGTGGGGACAAGGACATCCGCTACAAGTTCGATGAGCAGGGTCGCCTCAAGGAGCTCAAGACCCCTGCGGGCTGGGAGCTCACCAATGGCACGGTATTCCCGGTCGCTACCGGCCGCGTCGACTCGCTGAAGTATGACTACGACGAACTGGGCAACCGGCGCCGGACCTACCTCGACACCACCAACCAGTCCGGTGCCAGGACGGTCATCGATGATTGGTACAAGTACGACCTGGAGGGCAGGGTACTGGTCGGTAGCGGTTACCTGAGCAATGGCAAGGTGGTTGCCGGCAAGCTGGCGGGCAAGGCCAAGGGCTATGCCATGGCTTACGACACCGTTGGCCGGCGGCTGTCGTCCGAAGAGTGGAGCGCCTCGATCAGTGGTGGCGAGCGCTATGCCCGCAGTACCTACAGCTACAACGACATGGGCCAGGTGCTGGAGGCGCGCAGCGGGCTGCTGACCCGGGCGGGCGGCGCCGATACTGCCGCAGCAGTGCAGGTTACGGACGCTGAGAAGCTGCTGTTCAGGAACACGTACGATGCCTTGGGCAATCGCTCCAGCCAGATGTCCTACAGCAACAATGTGGCGGTGGAGCGCAGCACCTACAGCTACCGAGGCGACGGGCAGGTGGTCGCCCAGTTGGTCTACAAGATTTCCGGCGGCGTGGAGCGCAAGTCCCAGGCCAACTATTTTGGCGAAGCTGGGATGATCGATGCCGCCGGCAATCAGGCGTCCTATCGCTACGTGACGTATGGCAGCAATGGCACTTCCATCAGCTATCGCGGTGCCTATGTGCGCACATTCTGGGCCGGCGATACCTACAAGGAATCGAACATCGAGGTCACCACCAACCTGTCCAGCAGGTCGGGATGGACCTCGACCGTTCACGATTCCCGAGGCAACGCGACGTCGGTCATGACCTATAACGGCTCGATCCTCAACCAGAGCTTCACGTCGAACAAGGAGGGCCTGCTGACTGCCCGCCTTGGCAGCGATAGCCAACGTGCCCAGAGCTATCTCTATTACCAGGGCGCTGCCCTGGCCAACTACGGCAACCTCAGCGCCGCGCAGATCAGCGATACCCTGACCCCCATTTCCGAGGAATACCCGAGCCGTACGCCGGGCAACTACGTGGTCAACCAGGGCGATACCCTGGCCAGCATCGCCCAGGCGGTCTGGGGCGACTCGAAGATGTGGTACCTGATCGCCGATGCCAATGGCATCGACCCGGCCAAGGTGCTGGTGGTCGGCGACAGCATCCGCATTCCCAATGTGGTCGGCAGTACCCACAACGACGCCACCACCTTCAAGCCGTACAACGCCGGTGACGTGATCGGCGATACCACGCCTACCCCGGTGTTCCCGCCGCCGCCTAAGCCGAAGAAAAAGAAATGCAATGCGGTGGCGTCGATCGTCATGGTCGTAGTCGCAGTTGTGGCGACGGTATTCACGGCAGGTGCGGCAGGCGCACTTATTGCTGGCACCGCTTCCTCGTTGAGCACCGCAGCCGCTGCTGGTGTCGCGGCCTTCAGCGGCACCATGGCGGTAGGGGGAATGGGCCTGGTTGCGGCGGCTGGCATAGGCGCTGTGGTTGGCAGTCTTGCTTCCCAGACTGTCGGCAAGGCCATGGGGGTGGTGGACAAGATTTCCTGGAAGCAGGCCGCCGTGGCCGGGCTTGGCGGGGCAATTGGAGCTGGGATCACGACTATTGCTGCAGGTGCCAACAGCACCTTGGGGAGTGCGTTCAAGGCATTGGGTGATTCGAGCGCCACCTGGCAACAGACCGCCATGGCATTTGGCGCCCAGGGTGTGGCGGGTTACGCGGGTGGCTATATCGCCAGCAAGATGGTAGGGCTGGACACTTCATTCAGTTGGAAGAACATGGCGGCCTCGGCGGTGGCTTCCATCGTGGGTGGCTCGATCAACCAGAGTTCCGGTTTCTTGAACAGTGCTGTTCGTCAACAGATTAGTGCACATACTTCCGCGTGGATGAAGGACAAGTTCTTTGGTGGTGATCGACCAGATTATGGGCAGGTGGCCATTGATGCATTTGGCAATACGCTTGCAAATTATGTGATCGGCCGTATCAATGAAAAACGTGAAGTGCAGAAATTAAAATCTGAAGCATTGAGTTGGTATGAAGCCACTGAGTCAGAAAGGAATATCCGCTTCAATGATAAATCGTATTGGGTCGCTGCACTTGGCGATCCTCGTAAAGCAATAAATTTCGATTCTGCTGCGGACCTGATTCGAAGCTCGGGTAGCGACTCTTTAGAGCTTGATGCTGTGGAAATACGGGCATTTGCGGATGATGTAGTCCCAGAATCAAGTCCGATGGAAATGGTGATGAAAGGACTGTTCATCGATTTTCCTAAATCCATGTTTGAACTTGTCAGGGAAGGCGTTTATACCGAAGTTGATGCGGTGGCTTCAATTTGGAAGTTTGGTATCGAACGTGTCTCGGATTATAAAGTTCAATACACACCTCTAAGTGATGGTTTCGTTACGCTGCAAGAAAAAGGCCCGATCGGTTTTGTGGCTAATAGAGCGACCGCAGTAGCTGAGGGGATCGTGGCTCCCTTCAAGGCCATTTATGACAAGGATTATCGTGCAATAGGTGCCAACCTTCCGGCGCTTGTGCCTCTTGTCGGCAGCGTGGCAAAAGCTGGAGCTCGTCTGGCAAACAATGCTAAGGTTGCGCGATCTGGCGGTAGAACGGCGTCTCCTGGTGAATCGGAGGCCCCCCCTATTGATCCAGCAGGGTCAGGTAACCCTGTACGGGCGGTAGCTAATAGACTTCTTTATATGGGAAGGACGCCTAGCAAGTATTCCCGTACGGGACGAGATGTTGTCGAGCGGATGCGAGAAGAAGGTTTTATATTGGGCGAGGGTGAGTTGCTCAGAGGAAATCCGAACAATTTGATGCTGGTCAACGCTGATGGCTCGACTGTACGTATTGGCTCCAATGTCGATATGGCGCATAGGATCGATGCTGTTACATGGTGGAATGAGACGGGGCGCTTCTTTGGGGCGAAGTCTCCAGAGGTTCGGACGTTCATGCTGGATCCTAATAATTATGTACTTCAGCTTGGATCTATAAATCGATCGGCTGGGGCTAAGTTGAATCAAGTCTATCTGCCACCAGCTTTTGGTGAACTTAAAAGGTAAAGGTTATGGCAAATGAATTAGAGCTGGATGAGCGGACCCACAATTCGATAACTGCGTTCTGTTCAAGCGGTGATGACCTGGCAGCATCGGGGCAGTATGAGCAGGCAGTGGGTGAATACAACAAGGCGTGGGCGTTGATTCCGGAGCCGAAAAACGAGTGGGAGGCTGCCACTTGGGTGCTGGCTGCGATAGCTGATGCGTGCTTCCTTGCTGGTTATAAGACATCTGCACGGGAGGCTTTGGAGTATGCAATGACCTGTCCTGGGGCGGTGGGAAATCCTTTTCTGCATTTAAGACTTGGTCAGGTTCTTTTTGACGCGGATAACCATGCGGCGGCGGCTGATGAACTGATGCGCGCCTACATGGGAGGAGGCGATGAGATATTCTCCACGGAAGACTCAAAGTATTTTGATTTCCTGAAGACGAAGGCCCGTATTCAGTAAGCTGGTTTTGTCGTCTGTAGGTTGTGGCAGGGTGTAACCCAAGAGGACGTGGTTACACTTTTGCATCATCGAGTAGAGCGTCGTAGGTAAGGCGTTAAAAAAAATTCCTCCACCCCCTAAACTTTTCCCCCAATCCGCGCATAACGCTCCTATAGAGGCCGCAAAAACAAGTGGCCAACGCATTCTTCGTGGCCGTCCCTGACGGCCCGCCAGACAGGGGGCAGGAAACATGGTCGCGGTCGTCGCCGGCAACGGATTGGGTCTGTTCAATACTTCGCTGAATATCCTCGGCGCCGCCGCAGGCTCGTTCGGCCAGGGCAACCTGGGACAGGCCGGGGGCAAGGCCTGGGTCAATGCCAGTACCGGCAACCTGATCCTGCGCTTCACCGACGAGCAACTCTCGGGCCTCGGCCAGGACCTGTTCCACACCCGTACCTACAACACCCTCGGCAATCTCAACGATGCCGACGGCGACGGCTGGCGCTGGGACGGCGAACGCCGGGTGGTGCTGTCCGGCACGGCCCTGGCCGTCGGCAGCAGCCTGACCCGCACCACCGGCGACGGCCACGAGACGGTCTACACCTGGAACGGCAGCCGCTACCAGTCCAGCGAGGGTGATGGCGCCCATGACTTCATCCAGTGGGACGCGCAGAACAACGAGTGGTACTGGACCGACGGCAGCACCCGCAGCGTCGAGCGCTACAACGGCAGCAGCGGCCTGCTCACCTCGGTGCGCGACACCCAGGGCACGCTGATCAGCTACGGCTACCACAACGGCCGTCTGACCAGCGTCAGCGACAGCTCCGGCCAGGCCCTGATCATGGTCTACGACGAGGCCGGCAAGCTGGTCCGCCTGGACACCCGCAGCGACGCCAACGGCCCGCTGACCCGCCAGGTGTACTACGTCTACGACGGCTATGGCCGGCTGCTGCAGGTCAAGACCGACCTGACCCCGGACGACAACAGCATCGCCGACGGCCAGTTCTACTTCACCACCTACACCTACGACGGCAGCAGTTTCCGCATCGCCAGCGTCACCCAGAGCGACGGCACGGCGGCGAGCTTCACCTATGAGCTGGTGGACGGCGAATACCGGGTCAAGACGGTCAACGATGCGTCCGGCACCACCACCTTCACCTATGTCCCGAGCCAGCGCTACACCAAGGTCAGCAACGCGCTGAACCAGGAGTGGACCTACATCTATGATGCCGAGGGCCGGCTCACCTACGTCCGCTCGCCAGCGGAGAACGGCCAGTCTTTCTATACCGGCTACCAGTACGATGCCGATGGCAACGTCACCCGCGTCACCGACAACAACGGCAATGCCGTCAGCTACTTCTACGACGAGCGCGGCAACCGCATCCTCGAGCGCGACCCGAAGGGCGTCACCGTGGCGCGCACCTTCAGTGCCAGCAACCAGGTGCTGAGCGAGATCCACTACAGCCAGCCGGCGACCTGGTACGCGGCGAGCGGCACCTGGGGGGAGCCACCGCTCAGTTCGGCGCAGGTCACCCGCTACGTCTACGACTATGCCGAGCGCCTGCGCTTCGTGGTCAGCGCCACCGGCAGCGTCGCCGAGTACCGCTACAACGCCAGTGGCCTGCGGGTCCGGGAAATCGTCTACGGCGACAGCCGCTATGACCTGAGCGGCCTGGCGAGCAACGCTGGCATCGCCGAGTCGACCCTGGCCAACTGGGCCGCGTCCCGCGACCAGACCCGGAGCCAGGTGGTGACGCTGAACTACGACTACCGCGGCAACCTCAACCAGCGGGTGGTCTATGCCAAGGTCAGCGCCACTGGCGAGCCGCTGCTGGACACCACCACCAGCCTCACCGAATACGTCTACAGCCAGCACGGCCAGTTGCTGCAGACCGTGACGCTGCACGGCGCCAGCCGGCCGCTGCTGAGTTCCACCAGCTACGACGGCATGGGCCGGGTGATCGCCCAGATGGACGCCAGCGGCACCCGCACCACGGTCTACGACGGGCACAACAACCGGATCGCCGTCACCACCGCCAGCGGCCTGCTGCTGACCCAGGTCTATGACCCGCTGGGCCGGCTGATCCGCATCGAGGAGGCGGTCGCCGGCGGTGCGTGGCGCGGCAACAGCTACTACGTCTACGACGCCGCTGGCCGCCTGAGCATGAAGGAAGACGCCACCGGCGTGCGCAGCTACACCTTCTACGACGCCCTGGGCCGGGTCGCGGCGGAGGTCGATGGCACCGGCAGCGTCACCCGCTACAGCTACAACCAGAAGGACCAGCGCATCTCGACCCTGAGCTATGCGACCCAGGTCGACACCAGCAACTGGTTCAGCAATGGCGCGGTCAGCGTGACCCTGGCGCAGATCCTCCCGGCCAGCAGCGCGGCAGATCGTCTGACCCGGCTCACCTATGACGAAGCCGGGCGCTTGCTCAACAGCATCGACGGCGCCGGCACGGTCACCAGCTATCAATATGACGGTCGTGGCCAACTGGTTCGCCAGCAGGTCGGCGACCGTGTGACCCGTACCTTCTACGACGCCGACGGGCGCCAGGTCGGCCAGCTGGATGCCGAGGGCTACCTGCGCGAGAACGTCTATAACGCTGCTGGCCAGTTGCAGCAGGTGATCCGCTACGCCGTTGTCACCAATGCCGCGGCGCGGGCCACGGGCAGCCTGGCCGAGCTGCGGCCGGCCGGTGCCAGCCTGAGCACCTGGAATTTCTACGATGGCGCCGGCCGGCAGATCGGCAGCGTCGACGAGCAGGGCTTCGTCAGCGAGACGGTGTACGACGAATCCGCCAACACCACTACCAGCATCCGCTACGCCACGGTCCATACCGCCGCCCTGACCGCGGCCAGCAGCTTCGCCACGGTCCGCGATGCGGTGAAGGACGGAGCCCGCCAGACGCTCGTCACTGCCTACGACGGCCAGGACCGGATGCTGTCGCGCACGGCGACGGATGGCAGCGTGACCACCTACGAATACGATGCCGCCGGGCGCCTGGTGCGGGAGACCGCCGCCGCCGGCACCGCCGAGGAACGCAGCACCCGGACCCTCTACGATGCCTTCGGCCAGACCACCGGCAAGTTGCTCGGCGAGGCTTCCGCGCGGATTACCGCCGGCATGAGTCAGGCGCAGATCGCCGCGGTGTACAGCCAATACGGCACCACCTGGCGCTACGACGCGGCGGGCAGGGTGGCCAGCGTCACCGATGCCCTGGGCAATCGCACGGTCTCCTACTATGACGCCGCCGGCCGCCTGACCCGGGTGATCAATGCGGTCGGCGAGGTCAGCGAGACGAAGTACAACGCCTTTGGCGATGCCGTCGAGAAGAACCAGCTGAGCAACCGCCTCGGCAGTGCCACCCTGGCCGGCCTTGGCGGCGGCCTGCAGAACAGCGGGCTGAACAGCCTGCTGGCGGCCATCCGCAACGCCAACAGCGACAGCCGCAGCACCTATGCCTACGACACCCGCGGCCTGCTGCTGACCAACATCGACGCCGAGGGCATCAGCACCACCAACCAGTACGACCAGTACGGCCAGTTGCAACGGCAGATCCGGGTAATCGCCGGCAGCCGCACGGTGACCAGCGCCTGGGGCTACAACCTGCGTGGCGAGAAGATCAGCCAGACCCGCGATGCTGGCGGCCTGAACCTCACCGAGAGCACTGCTTACGATGCCTTCGGCCGGGCTATCCGCAGCACCGATGCGGCCGGCAATGTCAGCACCAGCGAGTACCAGAACAACGGCCGCACCGTGGTGGTCCGCGATCCGCTGAACAACAGCCGGCGTACCGAGCTGGATGCGTTCGGGCGCACCCTGAAGGAGGTGGATGCCCTCGGCAACGTCACCACCTACAGCTACGACGACATCAACCGCAGCGTGGTTGTGACCCTGCCGGACGGCACCCGGGTCAGCACCTGGAAGACCCGTCACGGCGACACCCTCAAGGTGATCAATGGCAAGGGCGATGTCACCCAGTACGAGTACAACCGCGACGGCCAGTTGACCCGCACCCTCGATGCCCTGGGGCAGGCCGAGGTCAAGCGCTACGACAAGGCCGGACGCCTGAGCGAAAGCGTGGATGCCCGGGGCATCGTCACCCATCTGGACTACGACGCGGCCAACCGTGTGGTGCAGCGTAGCGTCGATCCGACCGGTCTCAACCAGCGCACCACCTACGAATTCGACACCTCGGGCCGGCAGATTCGGGTGGTGGAGGCGGCGGGCAGCAGCGCGGCGCGGGTCACGGAAAGCCGCTACGACCGCAAGGGGCAGTTGCTGCAGACCATCGTCGATCCGAGCGGGTTGCAACTGAGCACGCGCTACAGCTACGACGGCCTGGGCAATGTGCTGCGCACCAGCCAGGGGACGGTGGCAAGTCCCGAGCAGCGGGTGACTGACTACGTCTACAACGCGGTCGGGCAGCGGCGTTTCAGCGTAGATGCGCTGGGCTATGTCAGCGAGCGGATCTACGACGCTGTAGGCAATGTCACCCAGGAAACCCGCTACGCCAACAAGTACCTGGGTAGTCGCGATGCGGCGAGCCTGCAGCAACTGGGCAAGAACCGCCTGAGCAACGTCGAGTTCTCCCAGCCGAACAACGGTGTTCCGGCGGGTTGGATAGCCAGCAGCTACCAGGTGCCTGGGGCCATTTTCCAGAACGATGTGGGGCATGCCTCCCTGATCCCGCAGGAGCTGCCGGCGAGCGACAAGGTGGCTCACCTGTATCAGGCCGGGCGTAACGAAAGCGTCGATGGCTACATGGAACTGAGCCAGGACATCGCCAATATCAGGGCCGGGCAACGCTACGTATTCTCTGCCTATACGGGGGCGCAGGCGGCGACGGCCAGTGTGTTCATCTACTGGCTGGATGCCCAGGGCAATGTTCTGGGCAACACCAGCCTCGACCGCAACGCCGGGGAACGTGGCGGCGGTACCAGCCTGGCGGACTACAAGCGCCTGTCCTCCGAGGGCGTGGCCCCGCCAGGCGCGGTCAGCGCCAAGGCGGTGATCCGCAAGGGCAATAGCGTGTCGGGCGCGGGTTTCTCCAGGCTGTTGGCGGTGCATGCACAGTTCGAGGAGTTGTCTGCTGATGCCAGTGGTGCCAGCGACTGGACCCGGCCGCCGGTCGCTGCCAGCGCTGATGATCGAGTGACCAACTACGTCTATGACGCCTTGGGTCGCCAGCGTTTCGCCGTCGATGCCCTGGGCTATGTCAGCGAGCGCACTTACGACGCCGCCGGCAATGTCACCCAGGAAACCCGCTACGCCAACAAGTACCTGGGTAGCCGTGATGCGGCGAGCCTGCAGCAACTGGGCACCAACCGCCTGGGCAATGCTGAGTTCGCCCAGCCGAGCAACGGCGTGCCGGCAGGCTGGAACGCCAGCAGTTACCAGACACCCGGCGCCGTTTACCAGACCGATCCCGATTTGCCGACCCTGAAACCTCAGGAGCTGCCGGCCGGCGACAAGGTCGTGCAGTTGTACCAGGCCGGGCGCAACGAAAGCGTCGAAGGCTACATGGAGCTGGGCCAGGACGTGGCCCAGGTCACGGCGGGGCAGCGCTATGCGTTTTCCGCCTATACGGCGGTGCAGGGCTCGAATGCCAGCGTGTTCATCTACTGGGTGGACGCTGCCGGAAAGATCATTGGCAACACCAGCCTGAATGGCGTGGCCAAGAACGCCGGCGAGGCGCAAGGCGGTACCAGCCTGGCCGGCTACCGGCGGCTGGTCTCGGAGGGTGTGGCGCCGGAAGGCGCGGTCAGTGCCAAGGTGATGATCCGCAAGAACAACACCTTGCCGGGGGCCGGGTTCTCGCGCCTGCTGGTGGTGCATGCGCAGTTCGAGGAACTGGCTGCGGGCAGCGCGGGTGCCAGCCAATGGGCGCGTCCGCTGATCAGCCGCAGCGCCGACGACCGGGTCACCAACTATGTCTATGACGCGCTGGGTCGCCAGCGCTTCAGCGTCGATGCCTTGGGCTATGTCAGCGAGCGCAGCTACGACACCGCCGGCAATGTCACCCAGGAAACCCGCTACGCCAACAGGTACACCGGCAGTCGCGATGCGGCGAGCCTGCAGCAACTGGGCACCAACCGCCTGGGCAATGCCGAGTTCGCCCAGCCGAGCAACGGCGTGCCGGCAGGCTGGAACGCCAGCAGTTACCAGACACCCGGCGCCGTTTACCAGACCGATCCCGATTTGCCGACCCTGAAACCTCAGGAGCTGCCGGCCGGCG
>Ga0206116_1000094_pt1 | contig 141298 bp, 134 predicted proteins | sample 3A1Ametagenome_FD_178000 | JGI IMG/M metagenome (GOLD analysis project Ga0206116, IMG submission 178000) | Enriched microbial communities from leaf-cutter ant dump, University of Wisconsin, Madison, United States - 3A1A | ecosystem: Environmental > Terrestrial > Nest > Insects nest > Nest dump...
CCGCGCCGGCATGGCTGGAGGATTCGCCAGCGGCCTGCTGGATCGAATGGCCGTGTTGATCGACATCGGCCAGTTGCTGGGCGGCCTGCTGGATCTGCTGGGTGATGTCGTCGGCTCGATGCAGGAAGGTGTCGGCCAGTTGCTGGTTGCTGTCGGCCATGCCTAATGCGCCGGATAGCGTTTGCCGCAGATCCTGCAGCAGACCGGATAGGTGCGTGCCCATCTGGCCGAGTTCGTCGTTGCTGGTCACCGCCAGAGGGCGCGACAGGTCGCGGTTCTGCGCGATCAGGTTGAGCTGGCCGGTCATGTGGCGAATCGCCCGCACCAGCATCTGCGTGGCCAGCCAGGACAGTATTAGACCGATGCCCAGCGTCACGGCACCAATCAGCAGGAGGCTGCGCAGGCTGTCGGCGATGGCTTGGTCGAGGCTGCTGAGGGTGACGTCTATGCCGACGATGTAGGGTTGGCCGGCTGCCGTACGCATGGGCAGGAAAATCGAACGGAAGGTGCCGTAGCTGTCGGTGTACTCATCGAATTGCGCCTGGCCGCTGCGTGCGGCCTGTAACACGGCCGGGCTGGCATCGGTGTATTCGTCCAGATGCTTGGCGTAGTTGTCGCTGGCGATCTCGCTCTGGCTGGCGCCGTCGGAGAGGTAGAACACGCGCTGGGCGCTGTCGACCATCATGGTGTAGGCGAATTTCAGGTCGACCTCGGCGGCGTATTCGCCGAGGTTGCGTACCTGCGCCAGGTATTCGCCTTCGCGCAGACCATCGGCCTTGCGGGTGCGCTCCAGATAATCATCGCCGAGCAGGCGGGGTACGGCGTGAGCCGCTGCGCGCAGGCGGTTGTCCATCTGCGCGCGAATGTCCTGGGATTTCACATACTGGGCGTAGCTGATGAAGGTGGCGATGCTGATCAGGTTGACCAGGGTGAAAGCCAGCAGAATCTTCGTCTGCAGGCTCAGGGAGCGCGGCGACAGCATGAAGTCAGTTCCATCCAGAGAAGTGTCTGGCCGCCCTGCGACAGCCCCGTTATTGTTTCGGAACAATCTGACACAACTTGAGTGGCGAGTGGCCATGTCGCAAGGGAATTCTTGCTGCCGTCCTGTGGCAGCAACGGTTATGAAAAAGCCCCGGCACTTCGATGAGCGGCGGGGCTTTCTTCTATTGCCCAGCAGGGCGACAGGCCAGCAGACCGTAGGCTGCCAGCCCGATCAACAGCAGCAGGCTAAGCGTCATTACTCGCTCGCGACCTGGCGCAGCGATTGCGCCGGGGTGTCGCCGAGGTTGTTGAGCAGGCGCTCGCTGTACCAGTCGAGGAAGTTGATCACGCCGAACTCGTAGGTTTTCGAGTACGGTCCCGGCTGGTAGGCGGTGGAGTTGATGCCGCGCTGGTTTTCTTCGGCCAGGCGGCGGTCCTGGTCGTTGGTGGCGTCCCACACCTGGCGCAGGCGCGCCACGTCGTAGTCAACGCCTTCGACGGCATCCTTGTGCACCAGCCACTTGGTGGTGACCATGGTTTCTTGCGCGCTGATCGGCCACACGGTGAAGACGATCATGTGGTCGCCCATGCAGTGGTTCCACGAGTGCGGCAGGTGCAGGATGCGCATGGAGCCGAGATCCGGGTCGGTGATGCGGCCCATGAGTTTCTTGCTGCCGGGCTTGCCATCCATGGTCATCGACACGGTGCCCTTGAGCAGCGGCATGCGCACGATGCGGTTGCGCAGGCCGAAGCTGGCGTGGGCGTAGGGGATCTTGTCCCTGTCCCAGCGGGTGGTGCATTCAGCCACCTGATCCTTGAACGCCTGGCTGGCGCGCGGGTCGGTGACGTCGTCCCACTCCAGCAGGGTGTTGAGCAGCTCCGGGTGTGAGCCGTTGCAGTGGTAGCACTCGCGGTTGTTCTCGATCACCAGTTTCCAGTTGGCCTTCTCCATCAAAGTGGTCTGCACGGCCACCTTGGTGTTCTCCATGTCGTAGGGTTCCATGTAGTGCGCCAGGGTGGCGAGGAACTCGTCGATGGCCGGCGGATTTTCCGCCAGGGAGATGAAGATGTAGCCGCCGGCGGTCTTGCATTGCACGGGTTTGAGGCTGTAGTCCTTGAGGTCGAAGTCGGCGCCCATTTCGGTGCCGGCGAACAGCAGGCGGCCGTCCAGCTCGTAGGTCCACTGGTGATAGGGGCATACGAGCTTGGCGACCTTGCCCTTGTCGGAGACGCACAGGCGCGAGCCGCGGTGGCGGCAGACGTTGTGGAAGGCGTGAATCTGACCTTCGGCACCGCGGATGACCAGAATCGGGTTGTCGCCGATCTGCAGGGTGAGGAAGTTGCCCTTGGCTGGGATCTCGCAGGTCATGCCGGCGATCAGCCATTCCTTGTGGAAGATCTCCTGCATGTCGACCTGGAACAGGCGCTCGTCGTTGTAGAAGGGCTGCGGCAGCGAGAACGTATGATCTCGTTCGTGCAGCATCTGCGCAGTGGCCTTGCGGACGGGCTCCAGCGGGTCGCCCAGGCTCAGGTTTTGGGTGCAGTCCATGGTGGCTCCTCATTGGCGGGTGCTGTGCACCTGCCGGAAAAAGTGGCTGTTACGGTTGTGCCGCAAGGTCTCGATCGTTCGCTGTCGCCTGCAATGGGCGAGCATGCTTGGTGAGGCGGAGTGTGGAGCCGGCAGAGGGGCAAACCTTATCCATGGGCGACATGGCCGAATGCGTTTCCGACGCGTCAGGCCCCGTGCTATCAGGCAGGTCGCGATAAGCATGCGGATGTCGCTGGCAGATAAATGACGAGCAGCTGCCTTTCGCACAATCCGTGGCATATGGGCCGATATCCGGCCGCGTGGAGAGCCGTTCATGACCACCAACGCCTTCCTCAACCCGGTTACCACTCAGACCTGGACCAACGGCCGCCACCTGGTGCGTTGCGTCAAGGTGATCCAGGAAACCTGGGATGTGCGTACCTTCTGCTTCATGGCCGATCAGCCGGTGCTGTTCTTCTTCAAGCCGGGGCAGTTCGTCACCCTGGAGCTGGAGATCGACGGCCAGCCGATCATGCGCTCTTACACCATCTCCAGTTCGCCTTCGGTGCCGTACAGTTTCTCCATCACCATCAAGCGCGTGCCGGGCGGCAAGGTATCGAACTGGCTGCACGACAACCTCAAGGAAGGCGACGAGGTGCCGGTGCACGGTCCGGTCGGGCTGTTCAACGCCATCGACTTCCCGTCCGACAAAGTGCTGTTCCTCTCCGGTGGTGTTGGCATCACACCGGTGATGTCGATGGCGCGCTGGTTCTACGACACCAACGCCAATGTCGACATGGTCTTCGTGCACAGCGCCCGTTCGCCGAAGGACATCATCTACCAGCGCGAGCTGGAGCACATGGCGGCGCGTATCAATAACTTCAGCCTGCACGTGATCTGTGAGAAGCACGGTCTGGGCGAAGCCTGGGCGGGCTATCGCGGCTATCTGAACAAGCCGATGCTGGAATTGATCGCGCCGGACTACCTGGATCGGGAGATCTTCTGCTGCGGTCCGACGCCCTACATGAGTGCGGTCAAGCGCCTGCTCGAAGCCGCCGGCTACGACATGGCGCGTTATCACGAAGAGGCGTTCGGCCCGACGCCGCCGGAGATTCGGGCCGAGGTCAAGGAGCTGGCCGCCGAGGCTGCAGACGCACCGGAAGTCCCGGTTGGTGAACTCAATCAGGTGGAATTCACCAGCACCGGCAAGAGCATCCGCGTGGTGCCCGGCGAGACCGTGCACGCAGCCGCCGCCAAACTTGGCCTGCATATTCCCAAGGCCTGTGGCATGGGCATTTGCGGCACCTGCAAGGTGATGAAAACCGCTGGCGAGGTGGAGATGGAGCACAACGGCGGCATCACCGACGAGGATGTGGCTGAGGGCTACATCCTGTCGTGCTGCAGTGTGCCCAAGGGGGATGTGGCGATCGATTACTGATTGCTCTGCCAGATCGTTATTAGATCGTCATCAGTCTGTTTTTTCTTGAGCCAACCTATATTCGGCAGGCTTCCGCAGCCGCCTATCGGCGAGTCCGGCGATTCGGTGCCAGAGCTGAAACTGATCGGAGTAGTCAGCAGGGAGAGCACTTATGGCGTATGCACAGACTTACTTACAGCGCCACTTATGCGTGCCCTCTAGGCGCTCAGCATCTCTAACTGACCAATTGCCAGGCTCGCCGATCAAACAGAAGCGCTTGTAGAACCACGCTCGTCGGTTCTGCTGGTCGCCAGCTTGCAGAAGAACTTCATACATATCCGGCTCAAGCGCTTGAGGGGAGATCTGGTTTTTGAAGGAGGCAATAGGTTGGCCGTACTCAATGCAGGTGTCCGGCCGTAGTCGTACGGTAGAGCCTATGGCGTCAGGTGGCACGCTTGCTTCCCAAGCTTGAGTCAAAGGTCGATTGACTTGCACCGCATATAGCACGACCTGATTCTGGTCGAGGCGAGCTTTGCGGGAAAAGAAGCTCGGCACCTCATAGGTCTCGTTGGCCCCTATGCACAGCGCGCCATTGCGTATCCATACCTGTGCGTCACCGTCGTGGTGCCGGGACGTGGCATGTCCGTCACACAGAAAGCCGCAGATCAGTAAGGACAGTAGCGCGCTACGATAGGAGTTTGCGGTCATTTGGATTGCCCATAAATCGCCAAGGACGCGCATATAAAACTCTATGCTGGCTACTCGGCAGCTTCTGGCGCTTTCGTGGAGTTCTTGGTCGACCAGCAATAGTAATCGGCGATGATGTCGCCTTGCTGCTCCATGTTGAAATGCGCAAATCAATGCGCACTGCACCCCCTGCCTTGGTCGACCAAGTTAATAGGCTCAGTTGCTCATCACTTCACGGATATCGGCTGCCAACTGACGCACACGCGCTTCGTCGGTATCCCACGAGCACATGAAGCGCGCGCCACCGGCGCCGATGAAGGTATAGAAGCGCCAGCTGCGGGCGGTGAGGGCGGCGATGGCCGGTTCCGACAGTTGCAGGAACACGCCGTTGGCCTCCACCGGGAACATCAGGCTGACGCCCGGCACGTCCGCCACCAGCTTGGCCAGCAACTGGGCGCAGTGGTTGGCGTGGTTGGCGTAGTTGAGCCAGACATCGTTCTGCAGGATGCCGACCCAGGGCGCGGACAGGTAGCGCATTTTCGACGCCAATTGGCCGGCCTGCTTGCAGCGATAGTCGAAGTCTTCGGCCAGATCCTTGTTGAAGAACACGATGGCTTCACCGACGGCCATGCCGTTCTTGGTGCCGCCGAAGCACAGCACGTCGACGCCGGCCTTCCAGGTCAGATCGGCCGGGCTGCAGCCGAGGAAGGCGCAGGCATTGGAGAAGCGCGCACCGTCCATATGCAGATGCAGGCCCAGCTCTTCGCAGACCTGGCTGATGGCGCGAACTTCTTCCGGGCGGTACACGGTACCGACCTCGGTGGCCTGGGTGAGGGTAACCACGCGTGGTTTCGGGTAGTGGATGTCCTGGCGCTTGAGGGCGATTTCGCGGATCGCCTGCGGGGTCAGCTTGCCGTTCTCGGTCTTGGCCAGCAGCAATTTGGAACCGTTGGAGAAGAACTCCGGCGCGCCGCACTCGTCGGTCTCGACGTGGGCGGTCTCCGAGCAGATCACGCTGTGGTAGCTCTGGCACAGCGAGGCCAGGGCCAGGGAGTTGGCGGCGGTGCCGTTGAAGGCGAAGAACACCTCGCAGTCGGTCTCGAACAGGCGGCGGAAGTGATCGGCGGCGCGCGCCGTCCACTCGTCATCGCCATAGGCGCGCTGGTGGCCCTGGTTGGCCTCGGCCATGGCGGCCCAGGCTTCGGGACAGATGCCGGAGTAGTTGTCGCTGGCAAATTGCTGGGCATTGTCGGGCATTGGCGCGTTCCTTCTGAAAAGCCTGCCGGCGGAGCTGCCGGCGAAAGGCGACACTTTACCTCCGGAGCGTTGCGCTGAACCTCCGTAGCGGCGACGAGTTGTTGTGTCGATGCGTACTGTCGGGTCGAAGTGTGGCCAACCGTTCGGCCTGCAGATGGAACTTGAGCTGTCTTGAGGGGTTCACACCTACCAGAGGGCGGCACTCGATCCGCCCTCCGCAATCAAGAGAAGGAGTTTCATATGACCTATCGTCACCTGCTCGCCCTTGCCCTGCCGCTGGCCGTGGCGCTGCCCGTTTCCGCCGCCGAGTGGTCGGCGCAGGCCAAGAACGAGTTCGTCCAGCAGTGCGTGGCTGGTGCCCCGGCAGGCTACGAAGATGCGCAACTGAAAGCCTATTGCGATTGTGCGGCCGACAAGGTCAGCGCTGAGTTCAGCGAGGCCGAGTTGCAGGAAATGAGTCGCCAGTCTCCGCCTGATCCTGCCATGCAGCAGCGCCTGGTGAATGCCTCCAGCAGTTGCGGAGAGAAACTCAAGCCATAAGTGGCTGAGTAAATAACGTGCGCTTGTGCCGGAGCCCCGCGGGCTCTGGCCTGGCGCCGGGTTTCCACAGGCAGTGCACAGTGGCGCCCACAGTATTTGTGCACAAGCTACGTCTATCTATTTGATCCTGTTCGATTTTTAGCCTTTTCCCTGTAGGCCGCGGCAGCCCTGGTCGCAAGCGTTCGTCGAACAGCCTATGCACAGTTTCATCCACATCTTCTGTGCATATCCCCAAGCGGTTCTCCTTTCTTGCCCGTGTCGCTGGTGGATAAGCCAGGGTGGCGGTGCCGGTGTATGGATATTGAACGCAGCCCTGCATCGCAGTGAGTGCAGGGCTGGCAGCAATCTGCTGACAGCTTTTCCACAGGCTAGTCCACGGCTTCTGTGCATGGCTGATGTTGTTAACTGGTTGATATAGATCAGGAAATGATCTCCTTGCCAGAACCCCTGCCATTCCTGGGATCGGACGTTGTACGCACGGCTTATCCACAGCTTGATCCCCGTGTTTTGTGCGTAAACCGACGAGCTGATGTCGGTGCGCCTGATTGCGACAGGGGCATGTCGCAAACGAATGCTCTCGCGGCGTTGGCAGGCATTTGAGGGGGCAGGTGCGGCCCTACCATCGCTGCACAGGGCCTTGCCGGCCCGCCCGTCCAAGACCGCCGCCCACAGGCGCCGCAGGAGAACCGAGATGTTCAGCAAGCAGGATCAGATTCAGGGTTACGACGACGAGTTGCTCGCGGCGATCAATCAGGAAGAGCGCCGTCAGGAAGAGCATATCGAGCTGATCGCCTCGGAAAACTACTGCAGCCAGCGCGTGATGGAGGCGCAGGGCAGCGGCCTGACCAACAAGTACGCCGAAGGTTATCCGGGCAAGCGTTATTACGGTGGTTGCGAATATGTCGACAAGGTCGAGCAGCTGGCCATCGACCGCGCCAAGGCCCTGTTCGGCGCCGACTACGCCAACGTCCAGCCGCACTCCGGCTCCTCGGCCAACAGCGCTGTCTACCTGGCGCTGCTCAATGCTGGCGACACCATCCTCGGCATGAGCCTGGCCCATGGCGGCCACCTGACCCACGGTGCCAAGGTGTCGTCCTCGGGCAAGTTGTACAACGCCGTGCAGTACGGCCTGGATACCGCTACCGGTCTGATCGATTACGACGAGGTCGAGCGTCTGGCCGTGGAGCACAAGCCGAAGATCATCGTCGCCGGCTTCTCCGCCTACTCCAAGACCCTCGACTTCCCGCGTTTCCGCGCCATCGCCGACAAGGTCGGCGCGCTGTTGTTCGTCGACATGGCCCACGTCGCTGGCCTGGTCGCTGCCGGTCTGTACCCGAACCCGATTCCCTTTGCCGATGTGGTCACCACCACCACGCACAAGACCCTGCGCGGCCCGCGCGGCGGCCTGATCCTGGCCAAGGCCAACGAAGAGATCGAGAAGAAGCTCAACTCCGCGGTGTTCCCGGGCGCCCAGGGCGGCCCGCTGATGCACGTGATCGCGGCCAAGGCGGTGTGCTTCAAGGAAGCCATGGAGCCTGAATTCAAGGCCTACCAGCAGCAGGTCATCGACAACGCCCAGGCCATGGCCAAGGTGTTCATCGAGCGCGGCTACGAGGTGGTCTCCGGCGGTACCGACAACCACCTGTTCCTGCTCAGCCTGATCAAACAGGGCCTGACCGGCAAGGAGGCCGACGCTGCTCTGGGTCGTGCCGGCATCACCGTGAACAAGAACGCCGTACCGAACGACCCACAGTCGCCGTTCGTGACCTCGGGCATCCGCATCGGCACGCCGGCCGTCACCACCCGTGGCTTCAAGGTTGCCCAGTGCCAGGCGCTGGCCGGCTGGATCTGCGACATCCTCGATCACCTCGGCGATGCCGATGTCGAGGCGCAGGTGGCCAGGCTGGTCGCCGGGCTGTGCGCGGACTACCCGGTGTATCGCTAAGCCAACCCTTTCTCTCGGCCCCTCTCGCGTAACGCTGAGAGGGGAGTAGAACCCTGGAGCATGCCCATGCAACGTTATTCCGGCTTCGGCCTGTTCAAGCACTCGTTCAGCCACCATGAGAACTGGCAGCGCATGTGGCGCAACCCGACGCCCAAGCCGGTGTACGACGTGGTCATCGTCGGCGGTGGTGGCCACGGCCTGGCCACCGCCTATTACCTGGCCAAGGAGTTCGGCGTGAAGAATGTCGCCGTGGTGGAAAAGGGCTGGCTCGGCGGCGGCAACACCGCGCGCAATACCACCATCGTGCGTTCCAACTACCTGTGGGATGAGTCCGCGCAGCTCTACGAACACGCCATGAAGCTGTGGGAAGGTCTGTCGCAGGATATCAACTACAACGTCATGTTCTCCCAGCGTGGCGTCTACAACCTCTGTCACACCCTACAGGACATGCGTGACGCCGAGCGCCGCGTCAGCGCCAACCGCCTCAACGGCGTGGATGGCGAGCTGCTCGATGCCAAGCAGGTCGAGGCGGAGATTCCCTACCTCGACTGCAGCAAGAACACCCGTTACCCGATCATGGGCTCCACCGTGCAGCGTCGCGGTGGCGTCGCCCGTCACGATGCCGTGGCCTGGGGCTACGCACGTGCCGCCGATGCTTTGGGCGTCGACCTGATCCAGAACACCGAGGTGATCGGTTTCCGCAAGCAGAACGGTGCGGTGATCGGTGTAGAAACCAACAAGGGCTTCATCGGCGCCAAGCGCGTCGGCGTGGTCACCGCTGGTAATTCCGGGCACATGGCGGGGCTCGCCGGCTTCCGCCTGCCGCTGGAGTCCCACCCGCTGCAGGCACTGGTGTCCGAACCGATCAAGCCGATCATCGACAGCGTGATCATGTCCAACGCCGTGCATGGCTATATCAGCCAGTCGGACAAGGGCGACCTGGTCATCGGTGCCGGCATCGACGGCTACAACGGCTACGGCCAGCGCGGTTCCTACCCGACCATCGAGCACACCCTGCAGGCCATCGTCGAGATGTTCCCGGTGCTCTCGCGGGTACGCATGAACCGCCAGTGGGGCGGCATCGTCGACACCTGCCCGGACGCCTGCCCGATCATCTCCAAGACCCCGGTGGACAACCTGTTCTTCAACTGCGGTTGGGGCACCGGTGGCTTCAAGGCCACGCCGGGTTCGGGTCATGTGTTCGCTGCCAGCCTGGCCAAGGGCGAGATGCACCCGCTGGCCAAGCCGTTCTCCATCGACCGTTTCCACACTGGCGCACTGATCGACGAGCACGGCGCCGCTGCCGTGGCTCACTAAAAGCGCGCGTAGCGCAAAGCTGATGACCCTCTCCCATTCATGGGAGAGGGTGCCCGAAGGGCGGGAGAGGGTAGCGCGGCCAACACCGCAGCCCTCTCCCCCGACCCCTCTCCCACAAGTGGGAGAGGGGAGACAAGATAAACCCCGTTGGCATCTGCGAGCGGGGAGTGTTTCAGGAGGCCACCATGCTGCACATCTTCTGCCCCTACTGTGGCGAACTGCGCTCCGAAGAGGAATTCCACGCCAAGGGCCAGGCGCACATCGCCCGCCCGCTCGACCCTGAAGCTTGCAGTGATGCCGAGTGGGGCGAGTACATGTTCTTCCGCGACAACCCGCGCGGCATTCACCACGAGCTGTGGGTGCACGCGGCCGGTTGCCGCAAGTATTTCAACGTCACCCGCCACACCGTGACCTACGAGATCCTCGAGACCTACAAGGTCGGCGAGAAGCCCTCGGTCACTGCCACCGCGGCCACCGACAAGCAAGCCGTGGTAGAAGGAGTAACGGCATGAGCCAGGTCAATCGTCTTGCCAAGGGCGGTCGCATCGACCGCAGCCAGCCGCTGAGCTTCACCTTCAATGGCCAGACCTATCAGGGCTTCGCCGGCGATAGCCTGGCCGCCGCGCTGCTGGCCAATGGCGTGGATATCGTCGGTCGCAGCTTCAAGTATTCGCGGCCGCGCGGCATTGTCGCCGCAGGTGCGGAAGAGCCCAACGCCGTGCTGCAGATCGGCTCCACCGAGGCCGCGCAGATCCCCAACGTGCGTGCCACCCAGCAGGCGCTGTACAGCGGCCTGGTGGCCAGCAGCACCAATGGCTGGCCGAGCGTCAACACCGACCTGATGGGCATCCTCGGCAAGGTCGGCGGCGGCATGATGCCGCCCGGTTTCTACTACAAGACCTTCATGTATCCGCAGAACCTGTGGATGACCTACGAGAAGTACATCCGCAAGGCCGCAGGCCTGGGCCGTTCACCCACCGAGGTCGACCCGGACATCTACGACCAGCTCAACCAGCACTGCGACGTATTGATCGTCGGTGCCGGCCCTGCCGGTCTCGCCGCCGCGCTGGCAGCCGGTCGCAGCGGTGCGCGGGTGATCCTCGCCGATGAACAGGAAGAGTTTGGCGGCAGCCTGCTCGACAGCCGCGAAACCCTCGACGGCAAACCCGCCGCCGACTGGGTGGCGCAGGCCATCGCCGAGCTGAAGACGCTGCCGGAAGTGACCCTGCTGCCGCGCGCCACGGTCAACGGCTACCACGACCACAACTTCCTCACCATCCACCAGCGCCTGACCGATCACCTCGGTGAAGTCGCCCCGATGGGCCAGGCCCGTCAGCGCATGCACCGTGTGCGTGCCAAGCGTGTGGTATTGGCCAGCGGTGCCCATGAGCGGCCGCTGGTGTACGCCAACAATGATGTGCCCGGCAACATGCTGGCTGGCGCCGTGTCGACCTACGTCCGTCGTTATGGTGTGGCGCCAGGCCAGGAACTGGTGCTGTCGACCAACAACGATTATGCCTACCGCGTAGTACTCGACTGGCTCGATGCCGGCCGCAAGGTCGTGGCTGTCGCCGATGCGCGCAGCAATCCGCGTGGCGCCTGGGTCGAGGAAGCACGTGCACGTGGCGTGCGCATTCTCACCGGCAGCGCGGTGATCGAGGCGCGCGGCAGCAAGCGCGTGACCGGCGCGCGAATCTGCGCCATCGACGTCAAGGCCCACAAGGTCACCAGCCCCGGTGAAGTGGTCGACTGCGACCTGATCGTCAGCTCCGGTGGTTACAGCCCGGTGGTGCACCTGGCTTCGCACCTGGGCGGTCGTCCCGAGTGGCGTGAGGACATCCTTGGCTTCGTGCCGGGCCCTGGCAACGGCATTCAGCAGCGTGTCGATGCCGGCGCGGTGAACGGTGTGTTTGCCCTCGGCGATGTACTCGCCAACGGTTTCGAGGCAGGTGCCAAGGCGGCTGCCGATACCGGCTACAAGGCCGTCAGTGGCAGTCTGCCGAAGGTCGAAGCGCGTCAGGAGGAGGCGACTCTGGCGCTGTTCCAGGTGCCGCACGACAAGCCCACGGCACGTGCACCCAAGCAGTTCGTCGACCTGCAGAACGACGTCACCGCCGCCGGTATCGAGCTGGCGACGCGTGAAGGCTTCGAGTCGGTCGAGCATGTCAAACGCTATACCGCACTGGGCTTCGGCACTGACCAGGGCAAGCTGGGCAATATCAACGGCCTGGCCATCGCCGCGCGTTCGATGGGCATCAGCATCGTGCAGATGGGCACCACCATGTTCCGTCCGAACTACACGCCGGTGACTTTCGGCGCCGTGGCTGGCCGGCACTGTGGCGCACTGTTCGATGCCAAGCGCTACACCGCGATGCAGGCCTGGCATGTGAAGAACGGCGCCGAGTTCGAGGACGTCGGCCAGTGGAAGCGCCCCTGGTACTTCCCGAAAAAGGGTGAGGATCTGCATGCCGCCGTGGCGCGTGAGTGCCTGGCTGTGCGGGGCAGCGTAGGCATCCTCGATGCTTCCACCCTGGGCAAGATCGACATTCAGGGCCCGGATGCGCGTGAGTTCCTCAACCGTGTCTACACCAACGCCTGGACCAAGCTGGACGTAGGCAAGGCGCGCTACGGTCTGATGTGCAAGGAAGACGGCATGGTCTTCGACGACGGTGTCACCGCCTGCCTGGCCGACAACCATTTCGTCATGACCACCACCACCGGCGGCGCTGCCCGCGTGATGGAGTGGCTGGAGATCTACCACCAGACCGAATGGCCGGAACTGAAGGTGTACTTCACCTCGGTCACCGACCACTGGGCCACCATGACCCTGTCCGGCCCCAACAGCCGCAAGCTGCTGGCCAAGGTCACCGACATCGACCTGGACAAGGACGCCTTCCCCTTCATGAGCTGGAAGGAAGGTCTGGTCGGCGGTGTGCCGGCGCGGGTGTTCCGCATCTCCTTCACCGGCGAGCTGAGCTACGAGGTCAACGTGCAGGCCGACTACGCCCTGGGCGTGTGGGAACAGATCATCGAAGCCGGCAAGGAGTTCGACCTGACCCCTTACGGTACCGAGACCATGCACGTACTGCGTGCCGAGAAAGGCTTCATCATCGTTGGCCAGGACACCGATGCCTCGGTGACTCCGGACGACCTCAACATGGGCTGGTGCGTCGGCCGTACCAAGCCGTTCTCCTGGATCGGCAAGCGCGGCATGAACCGCGACGACTGCCTGCGCGAAGACCGCAAGCAGCTTGTAGGGCTGAAACCGGTCGACCCGAACAAGGTGTTGCCGGAAGGTGCGCAACTGGTGTTCGACCCGAAACAAACCATCCCGATGCAGATGGTCGGTCACGTCACCTCCAGCTACATGAGCGCGGCGATGGGTTACAGCTTCGCCATGGCGGTGGTCAAGGGCGGCCTCAAACGCATGGGCGAGCGTGTGTTCGCGCCGCTGGCCGATGGCAGTCTGATCGAAGCCGAAATCTGCAGCTCCGTGTTCTATGACCCGAAAGGGGATCGCCAGAATGTCTAACGTCAACGTCTACCAACAACGTCCCGCCGACATCGCCGGGCAATCGCCACTGCATCACGCCGGCCTGCATGAGCTGGTCGGCAAGGGCCGCAAGAACGCCGGTGTCACCCTGCGCGAGAAGAAACTGCGCGGGCATCTGGTCATTCGTGGGGATGCCAAGGACGCCGGTTTCTCCGGCGGTGTGCACAAGGCCCTGGGCCTGGAGCTGCCGGTGGCGCTGACCCTGGTGGCCGACGGCGACACCTCGCTGCAGTGGCTGGGCCCGGACGAGTGGCTGCTAATCGTTCCCGGCGGCACCGAGTTCGAAGTCGAGCGTCGGCTGCGCGATGCGCTGGATGGCCAGCATATCTCGGTGGTCAACGTCAGCGGCGGGCAGACCCTGCTGGAACTGTCCGGGCCGAAGGTGCGCGAGCTGCTGATGAAGTCCAGCAGCTACGACGTGCACCCGAGCAATTTCCCGGTGGGCAAGGCAGTGGGCACCGTGTTCGCCAAGTCGCAGCTGGTGATCCGCCACACCGGCGAAGAGACCTGGGAACTGGTGATCCGCCGCAGCTTCTCCGACTACTTCTGGCTGTGGCTGCAGGATGCCAGCGCCGAGTATGGGTTGGCGGTCGAGGCCTGAGCCGCACGCGAACCGTCCCCTCTCCCGCTGGGGGAGAGGGTTAGGGAGAGGGCCGCTTTACCCTCTCCCCCAGCCCCTCTCCCATAAATGGGAGAGGGGAGCCATTCAGCGGAGCCCCCTACCATGAGCCGCACTCCCGACACCTGGATTCTCACCGCCCATTGCCCGAGCGTGCTTGGCACCGTGGACGCGGTGACGCGCTTTCTCTTCGAACAGCGCTGCTACGTCACCGAGCATCACAGCTTCGATGATCGGTTGTCCTCGCGCTTCTTCATTCGCGTCGAGTTTCGTCAGCCGCAGGACTTTGACGAGGCCGCCTTCCGCGCCGGTGTGGCCGAGCGCCTGGCGCCCTTCGAGATGCAGGTCGAGCTGACCCCGCCGGGCTACCGCGCCAAGGTGGTGTTGATGGTGTCCAAGGCCGACCATTGCCTTAATGATCTGCTCTATCGCCAGCGCATCGGTCAGCTGGCCATGGACGTGGTGGCGGTGGTGTCCAACCACCCGGATCTCGAACCGCTGGCGCGTTGGCACGGCATTGCCTATCACCATTTCCCGCTCGACCCGGCCGACAAGCCGGCGCAGGAGCGCAAGGTGCTGAAGGTGATCGAGGACACCGGCGCGGAGCTGGTGGTGCTCGCCCGCTACATGCAGGTGCTGTCGCCTGAGCTGTGCCGCCGGCTGGACGGCTGGGCGATCAATATCCATCACTCGCTGCTGCCCGGTTTCAAGGGCGCCAAGCCCTACCACCAGGCCTACCAGAAGGGCGTCAAGCTGGTCGGCGCTACGGCGCACTACATCAACAACGACCTCGACGAGGGGCCGATCATCGCCCAGGGCGTGGAGGCGGTGGATCACGCGCACTACCCGGAAGACCTGATCGCCAAGGGCCGTGACATCGAATGCCTGACCCTGGCTCGCGCGGTCGGTTATCACATCGAGCGTCGGGTGTTCCTCAACGCCAACCGTACGGTGGTGCTCAACGCCTGATCACGAGGCTACCCTACAAACGGAGTCGCAACGGAAAACGCTATTGGTGGGCTAAAGCCCACCCTACGGTAACGGTGCCATTTGTAGGGTGGGCTTTAGCCCACCAGTAGCAACGAAGAACTTGGTGGGCCAAAGCGGATCGCCGCTCGGCCCACCCACGGGAACCGCCCTGCCAGGCTTTACCGGCGGTGATCGGCAACAGACGAAAGAAGCTCCAGTGCAAGGCCGCGCGGCCCCTCGGTCGCGTCTTGTGTCCACAACAAGAAAGGAGAGTTACGTATGTCTGGTAATCGTGGTGTGGTTTATCTCGGTACGGGCAAGGTCGAAGTACAGAAGATCGACTACCCGAAAATGCAGGATCCGCGCGGCAAGAAGATCGAGCACGGGGTCATCCTGAAAGTCGTTTCCACCAATATCTGCGGCTCCGACCAGCACATGGTGCGCGGTCGTACCACCGCTCAGGTCGGCCTGGTGCTGGGTCACGAGATCACCGGTGAGGTGATCGAGAAGGGCCGCGATGTCGAGCGCCTGCAGATCGGCGATCTGGTTTCCGTCCCCTTCAACGTCGCCTGCGGCCGCTGCCGCTCCTGCAAGGAGCAGCACACCGGTGTGTGCCTGACCGTCAACCCGGCGCGCGCCGGCGGTGCCTACGGCTATGTCGACATGGGCGACTGGACCGGCGGCCAGGCCGAATACGTGCTGGTGCCCTATGCCGACTTCAACCTGCTCAAGCTGCCGGATCGCGACAAGGCCATGGAGAAGATCCGTGATCTGACCTGCCTGTCCGACATTCTGCCGACTGGCTATCACGGTGCCGTCACTGCCGGCGTTGGCCCGGGCTCCACCGTGTACGTGGCCGGTGCCGGCCCGGTCGGTCTGGCGGCTGCCGCTTCGGCGCGCCTGCTCGGCGCTGCCGTGGTGATCGTCGGTGACGTGAATCCGGTGCGTCTGGCCCACGCCAAGGCGGTGGGCTTCGAAGTCGCCGACCTGTCCAAGGACACCCCGTTGCACGAGCAGATCGCCGAGCTGCTGGGTGAGCCGGAGGTGGATTGCGCGGTCGACGCGGTGGGCTTCGAGGCCCGTGGCCACGGCCACGCTGGTGCTCAGCACGAGGCGCCGGCCACGGTGCTCAACTCGCTGATGCAGATCACCCGTGTGGCCGGCAAGATCGGTATCCCCGGCCTCTACGTGACCGAAGATCCGGGCGCGGTGGATGCGGCGGCGAAGATCGGCTCCCTGAGCATCCGCTTCGGTCTTGGCTGGGCCAAGTCGCACAGCTTCCACACTGGCCAGACCCCGGTGATGAAGTACAACCGCGCCTTGATGCAGGCCATCATGTGGGATCGCATCAACATCGCCGAAGTGGTGGGCGTGCAGGTCATCAGCCTGGACGACGCGCCGCGCGGTTACGGCGAGTTCGATGCCGGTGTGCCGAAGAAATTCGTTATCGACCCGCACAAGACCTTCAGCGCGGCATGAGTGTAAAGCGCAGCCCGGGTGGCTCCGGGCTGCGTTGGCTTCACGGCCTGGCGCAGTGGTTTGCGCCTTTTTCAGGGGAGCCTGCGTGTTAATGCCAGTCAGTTAAGCGTCAGGATAAGGTTACGTAGGGGGTCGCGGGGCCGCCTAGGCCGTGCGCACCAATGGTGGTGGCACCGGCATTTCGGTGCGCGCGGCGTACCCTACAAAGGCCATCCGTGACAGACATTACGTCTTATCTGATCGGCATTAGCCTGCGGGTTCCCTTTTTCTTTCGTTCCACGCAGATTGCGCCGTGTGTTGCGAACCCATTTCCCTCGGCGCAGTGCCATCGCATTTAGGGGGAAGGGAGGCAGTTTCGCGGCTGAAGCGGAATGCCGCCCAGCCTCTCCTACAAGCCGTATTTCTTCACTTTGTCGAACAGCGTGGTCTTGGCCAGGCCCAGTGCCTGGGCTGCCTGGCTGAGGTTGCCAGCGTGACGCTCCAGCGCCGCGCCCAGCAGGTTGCGCTCGAAGGCTTCCACCGCCTCGTTGAAACCCAGTGCGTGGCTGTCGGCCTGGCCGCTTTTCTTGAATACCGGCAGGCCCAGGGCGAAACGCTCAGCGACGTTGCGCAGCTCACGCACGTTGCCCGGCCAGTCGTGTGCGGTCAGGGCCGCCAGGGTGTGGCGATCCAGTTCCGGTATCGCGCGGTCGAAGCGCAGCGCGGCCAGTTGCAGGAAGTGCTCGAACAGCAGGGCGATGTCTTCGCGACGTTCGCGCAGCGGCGGCAGCTCCAGGGTCACCACGTTGAGCCGGTAGTACAGGTCGCTGCGAAACTCGCCGCGCTTGCCCAGCTCGTCCAGGTCGGACTTGGTGGCGGCGATCACCCGGCAGTCGACCTCGATCGACTGGTTCGAGCCGAGGCGTTCCAGGCTGTGCTCCTGCAGCACGCGCAGCAGTTTGATCTGCAGGCCCAGCGGCATGCTCTCGATTTCGTCGAGAAACAGGCTGCCACCGTCGGCGTGTTCGATCTTGCCGATGCGCCGCTTGCCGGCGCCGGTGAAGGCATGTGCCTCGTGGCCGAAGATTTCGCTTTCGAACAGGCTTTCCGGCAGGCCGCCACAGTTGAGGGCGACGAACTGCTTGCTCTGCCGTCTGCTGAAATCGTGCAGGCAGCGGGCGACCAGCTCCTTGCCAGTACCAGTCTCACCTTCGATCAGCACGTTGGCGTTGGTATCGGCGACGTTGGCGATCAGCTCGCGCAGCTGCTGCATGGCCGGCGAGCGGCCGATGATGCGCTGCTCCAGTGCCTGGCGCCCGGCCAGTTGGCGGCGCAGGGCGCTGACTTCGCGGGCCAGGCTGCGTTGTTCCAGAGCGCGGCGGGCGACGTCGACCAGACGCTCGGGGGAGAAGGGCTTTTCCATGAAGTCGTAGGCGCCGTCGCGCATCGCGCCAACGGCCATGCCGATGTCGCCGTGGCCGGTGATCAGCACCACTGGCAGGCGTGCGTCGCGCTGCTTGAGGCGGGTCAGCAGTTCCAGGCCATCGATGCCGGGCAGGCGAATGTCGCTGATGACGATGCCGGCGAAATCTTCGTCGACCTGTTGCAAGGCTTCTTCGGCGCTGCCCACGCCGATGCTGTCGATGTCTTCCAGAGCCAGCGCCTGCTGGCAGCCGAGCAGCACATGGGGATCGTCTTCGACGATCAGGACGGTCAGGCTGTCGCTCATGGTTGCGGCTCTCGTGGGTAGGGCAGGGTGAGCACGAATGCGGTGCCGCCTTCGTCGGGATGGCGCACGGTCAGGCTGCCACCGGCGGCGGCTGCCAGGCTGGCGGAAAGGGTCAGGCCGAGGCCGAGGCCTTGCTCGCCGGGTTTGGTGGTGAAGAACGGCTCGAACAGGTGTGCGCGGGTTTCCGGTGCAATGCCGGGGCCGTTGTCGCGCACTTCCAGGCGATAGTCATCGGCTTCGGCGGTGCCACTCAGCCACAGTTGGCGGTCGACCTGATCGCGCATGGCATCGAGGGCGTTGGAGATCAGGTTGACCAGAATCTGTTCCAGGCGAATCTGTTCGATGGCCAGGCGCACGTCGTCCTGCTCTGGGTGCAGATAGTCACGATGGATCGTCATGCTGGTGCGTTGCAGACGCGGGTGCAGGAGCAGCACCGCCGCGTCCACGGCCTGGCCCAACGAGGCCTCGCCGCTATCTCCCGCGCGGCGGGCGAAGGCGCGCAGGCTGCCGGTGATCTTGCCCATGCGATCGACCAGTTCGCCGATGTTCTGCAGGTTGCTGCTGGCAACATCCAGCGCGCCACGCTGGAGGAAGCGCACGGTGTTGCCGGACAGCGTACGCAGCGCCGCCAGCGGCTGGTTCAGTTCGTGGGCGATGCTGGTCGACATCTGCCCGATCACTGCCAGTTTTCCGGCTTGCACCAACTCGTCCTGAGCCTTGCGCAGGGTGGTCTCGGCCTGCTCGCGCTCGCGCACCTCGGCTTGCAGGCGCTCGTTGCTGGCCTGCAGGTCGGCGGTGCGCTCGGCGATCTTGCGCTCCAGCTCGTCGTTGGCGGCCTGCAATGCCTCGCGCGCGGCCAGGCGCGTGGCGATGACCTTGCGTCGCTCGTTCCAGGCAATCAGCAGGAACGCCAGCAATGCCGCCGCCACGGCCGCCAGCATGCCGTGGATCATGGCAGCGCTGCGTTGCTCCTGCAGCGGGCTGAGCAGGGTCAGGTGCCAGGGCGTGTCCTCCAGGCGGCGGGTTTGCAGCAGGTAATTGGTCGGCGTGCCAGCGGTGGCGAAGCTGACCTGCTCGATGCCGTCGTCCAGTGGCGAGCGGTTGAACAGCTGCAGTTCCTCCAGTGCGGCCCAGTGGTATTGCAGGCTGCGCGCCAGGCGTTCCTTGGTCGCATCGTCGAGTGGGCGCACGGCCTTGAGGCGCACCATCGGGTCACTGGCGAGGATGATGATGCCGTTCTCGTCGCTGACGTAGGCTTCCAGTAGCGCGCGTTGCCAGCGCTCTTCGAGGGCATCGAGGCGTACCTTGACCACCGCCACGCCGATGATGCGCTTGCCGTCGCGCAAACCGTGGGCCAGGTAGTAGCCTGGCTCGCCCGTGGTGCTGCCGATACCGTAGAAGCGGCCGGGACGACCCTCGATGGCATCCTGGTAGTAGGCGCGGAACGACAGGTCTTCACCGAGGTAGCTGTCGGCTTGCTCCCAGTTGCTGGTAGCGATCACCCGGCCATCCGGGTCGAGCACATAGATGGCCAGGCTGCCGCTGCGTTCGTTGAGGCCGGCCAGGTACTGGTTGACGTGATGCCGGCGATAGGCCGTGGGCGCCAGCAGCAGGCGCGAGACGTTGCCTTCCAGCTCCAGCAGGCTGGGCAGGTAGGTGTATTTGGTGATCTCGCTTTCGACGGCGCGGGCGTTGAGCTCCAGCTGGCGCTCACCGTTTTCGGCCAGGGCGCGGATACCGGCACGGTCGCTGATGTGGTAGCCGGCGTAGCCACAGCCGAGCACCAGCAGCAGGAACAGCAGGATCAGTGACAGATGGCGGAGCAGGCGCGGTTTCACGATCAGGTCGGCGCGAGGACTGATGGACAGGCATTGCATCATAGTCCTCCCCGGGCTGACCAGTTGCTCGACGCGTAGGGCGCGCCATGCGCACCGGCTGTGGTGCGTTGGCATTGGTGCGCACGGCGCACCCTAGCTGTGCGGTCAGTGCTGGAGGATTTTCGCCAGGAACTGCTGAGCACGATCGGAACGGGCGTTGATGTCGCCGAAGAATTCCTCCTTCGGGCAGTCTTCGACGATTTGTCCGGCGTCCATGAAGATCACCCGGTCGGCGACCTTGCGTGCGAAGCCCATCTCATGGGTCACGCACATCATGGTCATGCCTTCGTGGGCGAGTTGCACCATGACGTCGAGCACTTCATTGACCATCTCCGGGTCGAGCGCCGAAGTCGGTTCGTCGAACAGCATCACCACCGGGTCCATGGCCAGGGCGCGGGCGATGGCCACGCGTTGTTGCTGGCCGCCGGAGAGCTGGCCCGGGTGCTTGTGCGCATGGGCGGACAGGCCAACGCGGTCGAGCAGCGCCAGACCCTTCTTGGTGGCTTCTTCCTTGCTGCGACCGAGCACCTTAATCTGCGCGATGGTCAGGTTCTCGGTGATGGTCAGGTGCGGGAACAGCTCGAAGTGCTGGAACACCATACCGACGCGCGAGCGCAGCTTGGGCAGGTTGGTCTTCTTGTCGGCAATCGAGGTGCCGTCGACCACGATGTCGCCCTTCTGGAAGGGCTCCAGCGCGTTGACGCACTTGATCAGGGTCGACTTGCCCGAGCCGGACGGCCCGCACACCACGACCACTTCGCCCTTCTTCACCTCGGTGCTGCAATCGGTCAGCACCTGGAAGTCCCCGTACCACTTGTTGACGTTCTGGATGGAAATCATACGGCTAACCTTTTTTGCAGGAGCTTGACCAGGCGCGAGGCGGCGAAGCTGATGGTGAAGTAGACCAAACCGGCGAAAATCAGAAACTCATGGGGCTGGCCCAGAATGTCGCCACGCGAGCGTGCGGCATTGAGGAAGTCCATCAGGCCCACGGTGTACACCAGCGAGGTGTCCTGGAACAGGATGATGCTCTGTTGCAGCAGCAGCGGGGTCATCTTGCGGAAGGCCTGCGGCAGGATGATCATGCGCATGCTCTGCCCATAGGTCATGCCGAGAGCCGAGGCAGCGCCCATCTGGCCCTTGGGAATGGCCTGGATGCCGGCACGGACGATCTCGCAGAAGTAGGCCGCCTCGAACATCACGAAGGCCACCAGGCACGAGCTGAACGCGCCTACGGGCGTGTCCTCGCCGGTGATCCAGCGCAGGATGAACGGCACCGCGAAGTAGAACCAGGTGATCACCAGCAGCAGCGGGATCGAGCGGAAGTAGTTGACGTAAGTGGCGGCGATGTTCGACAGCAGCTTGCTGTGCGACAGGCGCATCAGGGCCAGCAGGGTGCCCAGGGCCACGCCGCCGATGATGCCCAGTGCCATCAGCTGCAGGGTCATCGCCATGCCTTCCCACAGGCCCGGCAGGGCGGGGATGATTTCGCTGAAATCCATCATTTACCCCCTACGGAGATCAGGCCGGGCACGGCGACCTTCTTCTCGATCATGCGCATGATCATCATCAGGCTCATGTTCAAGGTGAAGTAGATCAGCGTGGCCAGGGTGAAGGCTTCGAACAGGTTGGCGCTGAACTCGGCGGTCTGCTTAGTTTGCGCCAGCAGTTCCATCAGGCCGATCAGCGATGCCACCGAGGAGTTCTTGAAGATGTTGAGGAACTCGCTGGTAAGCGGCGGAATGATGATGCGAAACGCCTGCGGCAACAGCACGTTCTTGTAGATCTGCGGCAGGCGGAAGCCCATGGCATAGGCCGCGGCGGTCTGCCCCTTGGGCAGCGCCTCGATACCGGTGCGCACCTGCTCGCAGACCCGCGCCGCGGTGAACAGGCCGAGGCACACCACCACCGACAGGTAGGCCGAGGTGGCCGGGTTGAGATCCTGCTTGAACCACAGCTCCAGCGGTTCGGGCAGCAGATCCGGCACCAGGAAGTACCAGAGGAACAGCTGCACCAGCAGCGGTACGTTGCGGAAGATTTCCACGTAGGCGGTCGCCAGGCCGGACAGCCAGCGGTTCGGCAGGGTACGCATGACACCGAGCAGCGAGCCCAGCGCCAGGGCGATGATCCAGCCAGCCAGGGCGATGGCGATGGTCCAGCCCAGGCCGGTGATGAACCAGTCCAGGTAGGTCTCGCTGCCGATGCCGGTGGACTTGAAGTAGATACCCCAGTCCCAGTTGTAATTCATTACGGTCTTCCCCTCTGCTGAGGAAAGGATCTGCTGCGCGTCGGCCCTGCTGCGTTGCTACGACCAACGGGAGTAACAGCCGCAGGCTGGCCCGAAGGGTGAGCAACGCGAGTCAAGCAGGCTCTGGTTCGCAAGATCTTGAATACGTTTACGGTGGCGAAGGCTGAGAGCGGGCAATGGTTACCCATATCCGCCTGGGCGGATGGTCTCGGCTTCGTCAGGAATTAGGTTGGGGAAGCCACTGGCTTCCCCGGAGTCCCCGCGCCGTTACGCCTCGTGAGCGTGGCGGCGCATCACCGTCAAATCTGTTCTGCGGATTTGTCGGTCGGGTTGGCGATCAGCTTCTTCAGCTCGTCGCTCATGGGGAAGTTCAGGTTCAGGCCCTTCGGTGGGACGGGCTGCTGGAACCACTTGGTGTAGATGTCGTTGATCTCGCCGGAGGCGAAGGTGTCGCTGATGGCCTTGTCGACCACTTTCTTGAAGCCGGCGTCACCCTTGCGCACCATGCAGCCGTAGATCTCGAAGGACTGCGGCGTGCCGACCACGGCCCAGTCGTCCGGCTTCTTGGCCTTGGCCATTTCGCCGGCGAGCAGGGCGTCGTCCATCATGAAGGCGACGGCGCGGTTGGACTCGAGCATCAGGAAGGACTCGCCGTGATCTTTGGCGGAAATCACGTTCATGCCCATCTTCTTCTCGGCGTTCATCGACTTGATCAGGCGCTCGGAAGTGGTGCCGGCGGTGGTCACCACGTTCTTGCCCTTCAGGTCTTCGAAATCGTTGATGCCGCTGGTCTTCTTGGCCAGCAGGCGGGTGCCCACCTCGAAGATGCCAACGGAGAAATCGACCTGCTGCTGGCGCTCGATGTTGTTGGTGGTGGAGCCGCACTCCAGATCGACGGTGCCGTTCTGCACCAGCGGAATACGGGTCTGCGAGGTGACCAGGTTGTAGCGCACCTTGAGGTCGGGCATGCCCAGTTCCTGTTTCAGCGCTTCGACCACTTTCAGTTGCAGGTCGTGGGAGTAACCGATCGGCTGACGGGAGTTGTCGCCGTAGTAGGAGAAGGGGATGGAGGAGTCGCGGTGGCCTAGGGTGATGGTGCCGGAATCCTTGATCTTCTTCAGGGTGCCGGTCAGTTCTTCGGCGATGGCTGGAGTGGAGATGATGGCGGCGGCAATGGCGGCGCCCAGTACACGGTGGAGAGTACGCATCTGTCGAATCCTCGATGTTGTTGTTTTCTGCGGGCGCTCGCTGGCGCTTTGCGTCTTCGGAAGTCTTTCGCATTCCTGTCGAGGTAAGAGCAGGTTGTGTGCCAGCCTTTATTTTTATTTTAAGTAATTGATTTATAAGGGTTAAATTTTAATTCGAGAAGGGTGTTTGTTCGGCCTGGCGAATGCCGTCAGGTGTGATGTTCGGAAAACCGAACGATATGCCTGCTCGTAGGGTGCGCTGTGCGCACCGCCTCACGATCACAGGTAGCAATGACCGGCCAAAGGCAGAAGTGGCCAGTCGCGCTGTGGATCTGCAGTCTGCCCAATTGGTGGGCTGAAGCCCACCCTACGGAGTTGGCGCGCGTAGTAGGGTGGGCCGGGCGGCGATCCGCTTCAGCCCACCATTGCAACGGGTAGCGCCCGCCATTTTGCTGCCATTGCCAGAAAGGCTGATCGCGCTCGCCCGTTACCGCTCAGCCTGCTCGCGCAGCTGTTCGATGCGGGCATCCTTGTCCTGCCAAAGTTGGCTGACCCAGTCCTGCATCTGCTGGCGGAACGCCGAGTCGTTCTGGTAATCGCCCTGCCACAACGTCGGGTCGAGTTCGCGTGTCTGGATATCGATGATCACCTTGGGCACCTGGCCGCTGAGCAACGTCCAGAAGCCCGGTACCTGCTTGTCGGGGTAAACCAGGGTGACGTCCAGTACCGCATCGATCTGCTCGCCCAGGGCGGCCAGCACGAAGGCCACGCCGCCGGCTTTGGGCTTGAGCAGGTAGCGGTAGGGTGATTGTTGCTGAGCCTGCTTGGCGGGTGTGAAGCGAGTGCCTTCGAGGAAGTTGACCACGGTCACCGGCAAGCGCTTGAACTTCTCGCAGGCGGCCTTGGTGATCTCCAGATCCTTGCCCTGCATATGCGGATTCTTTTTCAGGAAGGCTTTGGAGTAGCGCTTCATGAAGGGGTAATCCAGCGCCCAGAACGCCAGGCCGAGAAAGGGCACCCAGATCAGTTCCTGCTTGAGGAAGAACTTGAAGTAGGGCGTCTTGCGATTGAACGCCTGTACCAGGGCCGGAATGTCGACCCACGACTGGTGATTGCTGATCACCAGGTAGGAGCTGTCGCTGCGCAGCTCGGCGTTACCACGGATGTCCCAGTGCGTTGGCGTGAGCAGGGCGAAGATGCGTTTGCAGTTCTCGGCCCAGAACTCGGCCACCCACATCACGCCGCGTGAACAGGCATCGCGTGCGCCTTGCCCCGGCAGTATGAACTTGCCGAGGGCGATCAGCAGCAGTGGGCCGATCAGGATCAGGGTATTGGCGAGCAGTAGAACGATGTTGGCAAGGCCGGTCAGCAGAGGGCGCATGTCGACTCCATGGCGGGCGGTGAACCGTCATCTTATGCAAGCGTGGCGCTTTGCTCAAAACACCACGAGCTGGCCTATTGCCAGGTTAAGGTCTATATGCCAATGATCGTGCCACGGACACCTGTCCAGGGAAGGCACTCTCACCTGCCGGTATACATCATGCTCAAGCGGATCGCCGTCGCTGATCTACGCGTCGGAATGTTCATTCAGGAGTTCTGCGGATCTTGGATGGATCATCCCTTCTGGAAATCCAAGTTTCTTCTTGAGTCGGAAAAAGATCTCGCGCGTATTCGCGACAGTGCGATCAGCGAATTGTGGATCGACGTCAGCAAGGGCAGCGATGTCGCCGCCGGTGTGCAGGCTGCCAGCGAGGCCGAGGTGGAATGCGAGGCGCAAGCGCGGCTGCTGGCCGCCATCGAACCACCCAAGGTCAAGACGCTGTCGATGGCGCAGGAACTCGAACATGCGGTGAAGCTCTGCGCCCGCTCCAAGCAGGCGGTGATGGCCATGTTCAGCGATGCGCGTATGGGCCAGGCCTTGCAGTTCGAGCAGGCCGAGTCGCTGGTCGAGGAAATCTCCGACTCGGTGATGCGCCACCCCAACGCGCTGATCAGCCTGGCGCGACTCAAGCATGCCGACGAATACACCTACATGCATTCGGTGGCGGTCTGCGCCTTGATGATCGCCCTGGCACGCCAGCTCGGCCTGCCCGAGGCGGCGGTGCGCGAGGCCGGGTTGGCCGGGCTGCTGCATGACATCGGCAAGATGGCGGTGCCGCCGGAGCTGCTGGACAAACCAGGCAAGCTCACCGATGCCGAGTTCGCCACGGTGCGCCGGCATCCGGAAGAAGGCGGCAGCATTCTCATCGCCAGCAAGCAGGTCAGCGCTCTGGTGCTGGACGTCTGCCTGCACCATCACGAGAAAGTCGATGGCAGTGGTTATCCGCATCACCTGCAGGGTGACCAGATCAGCCTGCTGGCGAAGATGGGCGCGGTCTGCGACGTGTACGACGCCATCACCTCCAACCGGCCTTACAAGCAGGGTTGGGATCCGGCCGAGTCGATCCGCAAGATGGCCGAATGGAAAGGTCATTTTGACGAGTTGGTGTTCCAGTCCTTCGTCAAGACCGTTGGCATATATCCGGTCGGGGCGCTGGTGCGCCTGCAAAGTGGCCGCTTGGCGGTGGTGCTGGAGCAGAATCCCAAGGCCTTGCTGGCGCCGAGGGTCAAGGTGTTCTTCTCGACCAAGTCGCGCATGCCGTTACCGCAGGTGGTCGTCGATCTGAGCAAGCCAGGTATCGAGGATCGCATCGTCGGCCGTGAGCCGGCAGAGGAGTGGGGGTTCGAGCGGCTCGATGAGTTGTGGAGCGGACTTTCCCTGGATGGGCAGGGGCGTTAGCCACGCAGCACCCTGTAATCCTTTTTCGGGAACATGACGCGCTTGCCACAGTCGGAAGTGCGGTCAACCTGAGGATGAGGATTCTTCCGTGAAACACGCCCTGCTTCTACTGGCCGCCGTCATCAGTATGCCGACGTTGGCCGATGAGCAGCCCGACCTGTATGGCCGCTACGAATTGATCAAACTCCCCGCCCTTGGGCAAACCCTCAAGGCCAAGATGGACACCGGCGCCATGACCGCCTCGTTGTCGGCCAAGGACATCGAACCGTTCAAGCGTGATGGTGAGGATTGGGTACGCTTCCGCCTGGCTGTCGAGGGTGCCGAAGACACGCTTTACGAACACCCGCTGGTGCGCATTGCCGAGATCAAGAAGCGCGCCGAAGAGGCAGGTGACTCGGCCTCGCAGGAAGTGGCCTATTCGCAGCGCCCGGTGATCGAGATGCCGATATGCCTGGGTGATGAGGAGCGCACGATCGAGGTCAACCTGACCGACCGCAGTACGTTCAGTTATCCCCTGCTGATCGGTGCCAGCGCCATGCGCGATCTTGGTGCGGCGGTGAATCCCGCCGAGCGCTATACCCGCGACCGTCCCCAATGCTGAGTTAATTGTCGCATTTCGGAAAAGGCTGATATTCATTGGCCATTACACTCGGTGAGAGTGTCCCGTAGCGACTTCCCTGACTCTGGGGGCGACGGGCCTGCTTTTTGCTTTTAGCAATTCTTTGCCAGGCCAGTAGGCCCAACAGGTCGCTGAGGTGTCGCCATGACAGGAGTACTCAAGCCGGGTGTACGGCTGCTCCAACGTTTCAGTTTTGCCCACAAGTTCCAGCTGGTGTTTCTGCTGTTCGCATTGCCGCTGGGTTATGCACTGTGGGTGATCAGCAACGATTACCTGGCGCGGCTGCAGTCCGTCGACCAGGAAGTCGAGGGCGCACAGGCGCTCGAGCGGATGGCTCTGGTGCAGCAGGAACTGATTGCTCAGCGCACCCTGCTGGCGCGCTGGAAGGGCACCGAGAAAGCTGCAGAGGGTCTGCTGCAACAGCGCGAAGCGCAGCTCGACGAAGCCTTGCAGAAGGCCGCCGAACCGCTGCAGAGCGAACTGGTCAGTGACGAGGCGCGCCAGCATTTCCAGGCGCTGCAAGGCGAGCGTGACAGCCTGCGCGCGGCCGGCCTGACCAAGGTGGCGCTGCCCGATGCGCTGGAGCGTTACCAGAAAGCCTTGCTCCATCTGATCGCGCTGCGTGAGCAGGTGGCGACCGACAGCGCGCTGATTCTCGATCCGCGCCTCGATACCTACCTGATGATGGAGCAGATCACCTACATCATGCCGCGTCTGCTCGAGCAGCTTGGCACCTTCGCCGCCCAGGGCCATGGTGCGGTGGTCTCGCAGCATTTCACCCTGCAAAGCCGGGTGCTGATCCGCGACCTGCGCCGCAGCCTCGATGAGCAGCGGGCGCAACTGGTCAAGGCGCAGACCACCCTGTCGCGTGAGGCACCGCAGGCCATGCGCCAGCTGAGTGCGCCGTTCGAGGCCTCGCTCAAGGCTTTCGACGAATTTCTCCAGCAGATCGATCGCGACATGTTCGAAGCCAGCCCCATGGCGCTGACTCCCGAGCAGTTCGTGCAGCGTGTCGAGGCCCTGGAGACGCAGTTGCAGGCGCTGCAACAGGCGCTCTACCAGCAGTTCTCCGCCAGCCTTGGGCATTATCGGCAGCAGGCGTTGCAATCGATGATCGAAGCGATCGGTGCCTTCGTCGTGCTGGCCTTGCTGGCGATGTACCTGCTGATGTGCCTGAATGCCTCGATCCGCATCAGCACCAGCAACATCATCGAAGCTGCGCGGGGGCTACGTGACGGTGACCTGCGCGTGCGCATGGAAGTCAGCGGCCGCGATGATCTGGCCGCCATCGCCCAGGCGCTGAATATCGCGGTCGAGCAGATGCGCCAGTCGCTGCAGGGGGTCAATCAGGAAAGCCAGCAGCTCGATGGTACGGTGCAGCTGCTCGGTGGTCAGGCGCGCGATGCGCTGGATGCGGTCGAGCAGCAACAGGCGCAGATGAGCCAGATCGCTACCGCGGCCACGCAAATGGCGGCCACCGCGCAAAGCGTGGCGCAGAGCTGCGAGCAGGCCGCCGTCGAGGCGCAGCAGACTCGCGAGGTGGCGCTGGGCAGCAACCAGCGTAGCGAGCGCACCAGTGCCAGCATGCGCCAGCTCAGCAGTCGCCTGGGCGACAGTGCCGAAGCGTTGCAGCAGTTGCGCGAACAAACCCAGCAGATCAACCGAGTGGTCGAAGTGATCAAGGGCATCGCCGAGCAGACCAACCTGCTGGCGCTCAATGCCGCCATCGAAGCGGCGCGTGCCGGCGAGGCCGGGCGTGGTTTTGCCGTGGTTGCCGACGAAGTGCGCTCGCTGTCCAAGCGCACCCAGGATTCCACTCAGGAAATAGCCCAGACCGTGGACGACCTGCAGCGTGTGGTTGGTCAGTCGGTGACCCTGATGGAGAGTGCCTGCAAGCAGGCTGATGGCGATATCGGTAGCGTGCTGGCCATGAGTGATGACCTGCAGGCCATCGTCGACTCGGTGCAACGCGTTACCGATCGTCTGGCGCAGATCGCCACTGCCGCCGAGCAGCAGGCAGCCACGGCCGATGAGGTCAGTGGCAATATCCAGCAGGTGGATCAGGCTGCCGGACAATTGCTCGACGGTGCCCAGGCTGTGAGCAGCGCTGCCGAGCAGTTGCGTCGGGGCAGTGAGGGGCTGGCGCAGAATACCCGGCGCTTCAGGCTGGACTGAAGGGTTGCTGGCCAGTGACCACGCTGGGTTGAGGCCGGGTTGGCCAAATCGGTTGCCTTGGCGTCGCTCCAAGGCTGACCGTTCGGCGTAACTCTGCTATAGCTCTGTCCTGCGTTCGTCCGTTGTTTGTCGAAGGCCTCACCTTAAAAGAACAAGCAGGAACCCCAGTATGAAGACCGTCGCCGAGATTCTCCGTAACAAGCCAAACGCCTATGTCTACAGCGTCGACATCGATGATTCCCTGCTGGTGGGGTTGCAGGTCATGGCCGAGAAGGGTGTGGGGGCTCTGGTGGTGTTGTCCGGCGGTCGCCTGGCGGGGATCGTCAGCGAGCGCGACTATGTGCGTAAGGTCGCCCTGGCTGAGCGCTCGATGCTCAGTGCCAAGGTCAGCGAAATCATGACCCGCGAGGTCATCAGCGTCGGCCCGCGTGACACCCTGCAGAGCTGCCTGGAACTGATGACCGAACGTCGCCTGCGCCACCTGCCGGTGCTGGCCGAGGGCGAACTGATCGGCCTGCTGTCCATTGGTGACTTGGTCAAGGAAACCATCGCCGAACAGGCCGACCTGATTCGCCAGCTGGAGCAGTACATCCGCGGCGAGATTCCGTAAGGCCTGTTCTCAGTGACTAGCCCGGATGCAATCCGGGAAATCGCGCCACCTATTCCCCGGATTGCATCCGGGCTACGAGGCCAGCCACTGTAGGAGCGGATTTATCCGCGAAATCGCGGTGTAACTGCGAAGCGATTACTGCGTTCAGGCACGCTTAGGCCGGTTTGACGTCAGTGTCCCGTAGGGCGGGTGAAACCCGCCAATACCTCACTGGCGGGTTTCACCCGCCCTACGGCTATCCCTCGCTTGACGCTGGCCCCCTGTGCTCGGCAGTCTCCCGCAGTCGAATTCCAGGTGCAGGACGCCCGATGCCGCAGATACTGATAGTCGAAGACGAAGCCGCGATTGCCGATACGCTGGTCTATGCCCTGCAGGCCGAAGGCTTCGTCACGCAGTGGACGAGCCTCGGCGGCGAGGCGCTCACGCTATTGGAGAACGGCGCTTTCGACCTGGCCATCCTCGACGTTGGCCTGCCCGATATCAGCGGCTTCGAAGTGTGCAAGCGCCTGCGCCGTTTTTCCGAGGTGCCGGTGATCTTCCTTACCGCGCGCAGCGAGGAGATCGACCGCGTGGTGGGCCTGGAAATCGGTGCCGACGACTACGTGGTCAAACCTTTCAGCCCGCGTGAGGTGGCCGCTCGGGTCAAGGCCATCCTCAAGCGCGTCGCACCACGTGAAACGCCGGTCGCCAGCGCGCCGAGTGTCTTTCAGATCGACGATGCGGCCTTTCGCCTTCACTACCACGGTCAGGCACTGAGCCTGACCCGTCATGAATTTCGTCTGCTGCGCACGCTGCTCGGCCAGCCGCGCCGGGTCTATTCCCGTGAGCAGTTGCTCGATGCCCTCGGTGTGGCCAGCGAGGCCGGCTACGAGCGCAATATCGACAGCCATATCAAGAGCCTGCGCGCCAAGCTGCGCGTCATCGCCCCCGCCGAAGAGCCGATCCAGACCCATCGTGGTCTCGGCTACAGCTACGAGCCGGAGGTCTGAGTCATGCCGCTTGGCGTGCGCATCTTCCTCGTCTACTTCCTCTTCGTCGGCCTGGCCGGCTGGTTCGTGCTGAGCACGGTAATGGACGAGATTCGTCCCGGCGTACGCCAGAGCACCGAGGAAACCCTGGTCGATACCGCCAACCTGCTGGCCGAGATTCTGCGCGACGAGGTCAAGGCCGGCACGCTTGGCCAGGGCCGCCTGCACGAGGCGCTGGAGGCTTATGGCCGACGTCAGCCGCAGGCCAGTATCTGGGGGCTGACCAAGGCCGAGGTCAACCACCGCATCTACGTCACCGACGCCCAGGGCATCGTCCTGCTCGACTCCACCGGGCTGGCGGTCGGCCAGGACTACTCGCGCTGGAACGATGTGCTGCTGACCCTGCGCGGCCAGTACGGCGCCCGTTCGACCCGTGAAGACCCGAACGACTCCGATTCTTCGGTGATGTATGTCGCTGCGCCGATCAAGGATGGCGAGCAGATCATCGGCGTGGTATCGGTGGCCAAGCCCAATCGCACCCTGCAGCCCTATATCGAGCGTTCGCAGACGCGCCTGGGTTGGCTCGGCGCGGGGCTGATCGGCCTCGGTCTACTGATCGGCGCGCTACTGTCCTGGTGGCTGAGTGCGGCGCTGGGCAAGCTGACTCGCTATGCCCAGGCGGTCAGTGAGGGACAACGTGCCGAGGCACCGAACGTGCGCGGCGGTGAGCTGGGCCAGTTGGCCAAGGCGGTGGAACGCATGCGCACCGAGCTGGAAGGCAAGGCCTACGTGGAGCGCTACGTACACACCCTGACCCACGAACTGAAGAGCCCGCTGGCGGCCATTCGCGGTGCCGCCGAACTGCTCGAAGGCGATATGCCGGCCGAGCAGCGCCAGCGCTTCGTGGGCAATATCCAGCAGGAAAGCGCGCGTCTGCAGAACCTGATCGAGCGGTTGCTGCACCTGGCCCAGGTGGAGCAGCGTCAGGGCCTGGAAGAGCGGGTGAGCGTACCGCTGGCACCGCTGGTGGAAGAGTTGCTGCAGGCGCAGCAGGCACGCATCACTGCCGCCAATCTGCAGATCGACCAAGCGTTGCCTGCCGGTCTCAGCCTGCGCGGCGAACGCTTCCTGCTGCGCCAGGCACTGGCTAATCTGCTGGATAACGCATTGGACTTCACTCCGTCCGGGGGGCGCATCCGCATTGTCGCCGAACGACAAGGTGAGATGGTCACGCTGTGCTTCTTCAACCAGAGCGAAGCAATCCCCGACTACGCGCTGGGTCGGCTGACCGAACGCTTCTATTCCCTGCCGCGTCCCAACGGCGGCCGCAAGAGCACTGGCCTTGGCCTTAATTTCGTGCAGGAGGTGGTCGATCTGCACGGTGGTGAACTGCACATTGGCAATGTTGAAGGCGGCGTGGAAGTTATCCTGCAGTTGCCGGGGGCCTGATCTGGTGCGCGCGGCGCACCCTACAATAGCGCCGCCGCTCCCGTAGGGTGCGCTGTGCGCACCGCGTTTTTCAGCTTTCCAGCAGAGGTGCCTGGAGCGGCAAACGCAGCAACTCCACCTGCCACCAGGTCGGCAGTAGGCGGCGCACTTCGGGGCGGGCGAAGCGGTCGTCGATCAGGTAAAGCACGCCCTGGTCTTCTGGCGTGCGGATGACCCGGCCAGCGGCCTGCACCACCTTCTGCATGCCGGGGAACAGGTAGGTGTAGTCGTAGCCATTGCCGAACAGGGCATCCATGCGCTGGCGGATTTCTTCGTTGATCGGGTTGAGCTGGGCCAGGCCGAGGGTGGCGACGAAGGCGCCGATCAGACGTTCGCCGGGCAGGTCGACGCCTTCGCCGAATACGCCGCCGAGTACGGCGAAGCCGATGCCGCGTCCGCCGACCTGAAAGCGCTCGATAAAGCCCTGGCGCGCTGCCTCGTCCATCTGTCGTGATTGCGTCCACACCGGTATCTGCGGGTGATCGCGGCGCAGTTGCTGCAGCACTTGTTCCAGATACTGATAGCTGCTGAAGAAGGCCAGGTAGTTGCCGGGGCGTTCGGCGTACTGGCGCGCCATCAACTGGCAGATCGGCGCCAGCGAGGCGTCGCGGTGCTGATAGCGGGTGGACAGGTTGCGCACCACCTGCACGTGCAGTTGTTCGGCGCTGAACGGCGAGGCCACGTCCAGGCATTGGGTCTCTTCCGGCAGGCCGAGCAGGTCGAGGTAGTAGTGGCTGGGGCTGAGGGTGGCGGAGAACAGCGTGGCGCTGTGGGCGTCCTCGAAGCGCGGGCCGAGGAAGGGCGCCGGCAGGATATTGCGGATGCACAGGGTCGAATAACTGCGGCCATTGCCAGCGTCGACGCGGCTGATATCGAACAGAGAGTGCGGGCCGAAGCTTTCCGCCAGGCGGCAGAACAGCATGGCGTCCAGGTAGAAGCTGAGCAGCTCGTCGCCATTACCTTCGGGCTGGTCGGTGAGCAAGTCGGTGATGGCGCTAACGGCTTTGCCCAGCGCGGCGAGCAGCAAGTCCGGTGCCAGCGGGTAGACCTGATAGGGCACTTCCTGCTCGCGGTGCAGTTGATCCCAGTGGCGGTCGACCCGTTCTAGTACGCTCTTCAGACGCTTCGGCGCGTCGCGGCACATGGCCTTGAAGCGCGCCTGATCCAGCTCGGCGCTGTACATGCCGCGCCCGCGCTCCACCAGGTTGTGCGCTTCGTCCACCAGCAGGCAGACGCGCCACTGGTTGATCAGGGTGAGGCTGTGCAGCAGGGCGCCGAGGTCGAAGTAGTAGTTGTAGTCACACACCACCACGTCGCTCCAGCGGCACAGCTCCTGGCTCAGGTAGTAGGGGCACACGCCATGGGCAATGGCGATATTGCGCACCGCCTGCTGATCCAGCCAGCGTTCCTTGAGTGCCGCGCTGCGCGCTGCCGGCAGGCGGTCGTAGAAACCCTTGGCCAGTGGGCAGGAGTCGCCATGGCAGGCTTTGCTCGGGTGCTCGCAGGCCTTGTCGCGGGCGACGTGCTCCAGCACACGTAGTGGGGTTTCCGGTTCACGCAGGCGTTGCAGGGCATCGAGTGCCAGGCGCCGGCCTGGCGTCTTGGCACTGAGGAAGAACAGGCGGTCGAGCTGCTGGCCGGGCATGGCCTTGAGCTGCGGGAACAAGGTGCCGAGGGTCTTGCCGATGCCCGTGGTGGCCTGCGTCAGCAGGTAGTGACCGTCGCGTGCGGCGCGGTACACGGCTTCGGCCAGTTGCCGCTGGCCATGGCGAAATTCACCGTAGGGGAAGCTGAGGTTTTCCAGCGCCTGGTTGCGTGCCTGCTGGTGCGCCTGTTCCTGCCGCGCCCAGTGAATGTAGCGGCGGCAGTGCAGGGCGAAGAACTCGCCCAGCGACGCAGCGCTGTAGCGCTCGCGAAATACCGTTTCCTGCTGGGTCATGACGTTGAAGTACACCACCGCCAGATCCAGTTCCTCGAAGCCCAGCTCCTGGCATAGCAGCCAGCCGTAGATCTTGACTTGCGCCCAGTGCAGCAGGCGGTGGTTGGCCGGGATGCGCGCAACGTCGCCCCGGTGGGTCTTGATCTCTTCCAGCAGGCGAAACTCGGGATCGAATCCATCGGCGCGGCCGCTGACCGTCAGCCCCTCGAACTCGCCGATCAGTGGCAGCTCGGCCACGTAATCCGGACCGCGCCGGGCGACCACGGTGGCGTGCCCGGCCATGCCTTCGGCGGCGGTGGGCGAGGGGGTGAAGCGCAGGTCGAGGTCACCTTCCTTGGCGGTGAACTCGCACAGCTCGCGCACGGCGATGCGCAGGCTCACTCGCTCCACTCCACGTAGCAGACGCTGACCGGCATGCCGTGCTCGGCGCAGAAGGTCAGCCAGCGTTTCTGGTTGTCCTGCAGGCGGTCGCCGGGGCCTTTCACCTCGATCATCCGGTAGCGTCCCTCGGCGGGCCAGAACTGGATCAGGTCAGGCATGCCGGCGCGGTTCTCGCGGATATCGGCCAGCAGGCGACGGAACCAGGCGGCCATATGTTGTGGTGGCAGACAGGCCAGGGCCTGTTCCAGGCGCTCGGCATCGAGCAGATCCCAGAACACGAAAGGCGACTGGATGCCGAACTTTTCGGCATGAGTGCGGCGCATGGCGTCGCGGTAGGTGCCGTCCTCCAGGCGCGCCAGGCAAGCGGCGAACAGCTCGCTGCGGCGGTCATGGAAGTCGGCGCGATGCAGATCCACCGGGCCGGTGTGGAAGGGGTGGAAGAAGGCACCGGGCAGCGGGGCGAAGATCGCTTCCCAGCAGAGCAGGCCGAACAGCCCGCAGATCAGCGTGTTTTCCACGTAATGCACGGGCGCATCTGGCTCGGCCAGGTGCATGGCCACGGCCAGCTCGACGCTGGCGGCGCGCGGCAGGCGCAGGTCGAGGCGATCCTCATTGAGCTTTGCCGCCTTGGCCGCTGGCGGCAGGCCGAGACGTCTACTCAGGCGCGTGCGTGCTCGTTCGGCCAGTTGCACTTCCTCACCATTGAGCGGTGCTTTGAGCACCTGATCGACCAGGGCCAGCGCTTCGACATCGCGGCCGAGCCGCTCCAGCACGCGAATCTGTCGCTGGCGCGAGCCGGGGGCGTGGGTGTCGCGGTACAGCATCAACGCCGAATCCAGCTCGCCGGCGCGCTCCAGGTGCTGCGCCAGTTGCAGGAGCAGGCGTTGATGGCGATTGACGATATGGGGATTGTCGGTGCTGAACTCGCCCAGTTGCAGCAGTACCTCAGGCACGCTTTCGCCAGCGTCGAAAGCCTCGCGGCAGACACGCAAGTGCAGATAGTCATCCACGTCCTGACGGTGGCGAAAGCCGCGCGAGCCCGGCGTGATCGGCACTTGCTCGTAACGGAATATCCCTAAGTCGGCCAGTACGAACTCCGACCAGTCCTGCGCCAGGTTGCCGAAGAACATCAGGCGCAGGCGGTCGCACAGTGGGCCGATGGCCAGGCTCAGCAGGCACTCGTGCAGATTCGGGCACCAGTCGGCCAGGTTGCGTGGTTCGGCATGCAGCTCGCGCAGGTAGTCGAGCAGCTCGCTCTTCTTCAGGTTGCCGCCTGGCAGGTCGCTGGCGAAATGCGTGGCCAGTTCGTCCTTGAGCAGCAGGCCGCCGAGTTCGTCGAAGTTCAGTGCGGCGCAGTCGATCAGCCAGCCCAGCTCCAGCAATGGCGCGGCTGCGCTGGGAATGTCGCCGATCTCGGCATAGCGCAGTTTGCTCACGCGAAAGTGCACGCCCTTGCGCATCACCAGGCGCACCAGCAGCGCCTGGGTGGGCAGGGGGAGCTGGGGGAAATCCGCGACGAAGGCCTGTTCGGCGTCATCCATCAGGTCACGGTGATGGGCGTCGAGCCAGGCGAGGGCCTTGCGGAAGTTGGCCAGGTAATAGAGTTCGGGGGTATCGAGGGTGAGCATGGAGCGGATTTTTACTGGTTTTTTATACAGATTCCAGTGCCGTTCGCCTGTTGAATAGCAGGCGACGTAGATGCCGTCTGGTTGTTGGTGATGGCTATTTAGCTGATCAGTAAGAGTTTCTTCAGGTATCGATGACGTCGATGGTCACTATCCCGAGATGTGCCTTTTGCCGTTCTGGGGCGTGCGTAACATAAACCCCGTAGCCAGTTACTCATCCTCTCTTAAGGAGAACGACCATGAAAAAGCAAATCCTCGCCAGTTTCGTTATCGCCACTTTGTCCGCCAGTGCTTTTGCTCTGCCAGCGATTTCCGCTCAGGAATCGAAAGCCCCTGTGATAGCTGAAGGTGGTGCCGACCGTGTTGGTGCGAACCGTGTAGCTGAAGGTGGTGCCGACCGTGTTGGTGCGAACCGTGTAGCTGAAGGTGGTGCCGACCGTGTTGGTGCGAACCGTGTAGCCGAAGGTGGTGCAGACCGCGTGGGTGCCAACCGTATCAGCTGATTCGGTCATCCATCACGCGGGAGCAGTCTCATGCTGCATTGCAGTTAGAAAGGGCGCCCAGAATCGGCGCCCTTTCTCGTTCACGCACTCTCCACACAATCTCCACGCTCGCCCCACACGCCTCCCATCGTCGCTGCCCAGACTCTGCCGTACCTTCACTCGCTACGGAGAGCCGTACCATGACCCGAACCCTGGGCTTCAAACTGGGCGCCATTGCCCTGCTGATCCTGCTGCTGATGATTCCCCTGCTGATGATCGATGGCCTGGTCGATGAGCGTCAGGGCCTGCGCTATCAGGTGTTGCAGGATATCGCCCGCAGTTCCAGCTACCGCCAGCAGATTACCGGGCCGATCCTGGTGCTGCCTTACGTCAAGACCACCCACGAATGGAAGACCAACGAGAAGACCGGTGAGCGCTACACCGAGGAGCGCCAGCGGCGTGGTCGTCTGTACTTTCTGCCGGAGCGCTTCGTGCTCGAAGGGCAGGTCAATACCGAGCTGCGTGCCCGTGGCATCTACGAGGCACGCCTGTACCGCAGCGATAGCCAGGTCAGTGGCCAGTTCCGCCTGCCTGCGCGTTTTGGTCTGGGCGATGAGCTGGGCTTCTATCGCTTCGACGCGCCCTTTCTCGCGGTGGGGATCAGCGATATCCGTGGGATCAGCAATGACCTCAAGCTGAATCTCAATGGCCAGACCCTGAGCTTTGCGCCCGGTACCAATGACAATCGCTTTGGCGATGGCGTGCATGTGATGCTGCCGGCGCTGGACAGCCAGGGCGGGCAGTCGCTCGACTTCGCCTTCGACCTCAAGCTGCAGGGCACCGAACAGCTCGGTGTGGTGCCGGTGGGGCGCGACAGCCGCGTCAGCCTGAAATCCGACTGGCCACACCCGAGCTTCGTCGGCGAGTACCTGCCGAGTCGTCGCGAGATCACCACCCAGGGTTTCAGCGCCGAGTGGCAGACCAGCTTCTTCGCCACCAACCTTGAGGAGGCACTGCGCAGCTGCGCCAGCGAGAACCAGTGCCAGGGCCTGTTCGGCCGCAGCTTCGGCGTCAGTTTCGTCGACCCGGTGGATCAGTACCTGAAGACCGACCGCGCGATCAAATATGCACTGCTGTTCATTGCCCTGACCTTCGCCACCTTCTTCCTCTTCGAGGTACTCAAGCGCTTGGCTGTGCACCCGGTGCAATACGCCCTGGTCGGCCTGTCGCTGGCGCTGTTCTACCTGCTTCTGCTGTCGCTGGCCGAGCACCTGCCATTCACCCTGGCCTATGGCATATCGGCAGGAGCCTGCGTGGGCCTGATCGGCTTCTACGTCAGCTTCGTGCTGCACAGCTGGCAGCGCGGCCTGGGCTTTGGCGCCTTGCTGGCGGCGCTGTACGGGATGTTGTTCGGCCTGCTCAGTGCCGAGGACTACGCGCTGTTGATGGGCTCGCTGCTGGTGTTCGGCGTGCTCGGTAGCGTGATGGTGCTGACACGCAAACTCGACTGGTACGGCGTCGGTCGCACCGCTGCCTGAATCTGATCGGCGCGGCGCTGGTCGCGCCGCCTTTCTGGAGAAAATCCCATGCGTCTTCTCATGCAGTTTTCCGCTTGCCTGGGGCTTGGCCTGGTGGTGGCGGTGATGATCCTCATCGGCCTGATGTTCTGCGGCTGGTTCAACCTGATCGACGGCCTGTTGCTGACCGGCAAACCGCTTGCCAGCCTGAGCCTGGTGGTATTGCCGGATGGCTTCTGGAGCGCTCTCACCGGCATACAGGATGCAGCCAACAACGGCACGCTGCGCTCCTTCCTGTCGCTGTGCGCGGCGCTCGGCCAGGTCGGCCTGCTGCTGGCGCTGGGCTTCATGCGCCTGTGGTACCGGGCATGAGCGGGCATATCGGTTTGCGCGAGGAGGCGCGCGCCGGGCACCTGCTGGCTGTGCGCATCGGCTGGTTGTTTCGTGATGCCTGGCATGGGCAGGTTGTCGGTGCTGACGTAGACTCACGGCCCGATGAATCGGAGGCACTCAAGGATGAAACCCACGCTCTTCATGGCGCTCGCGGGCCTGCTGTTGGCCACTGCGGCGCAGGCCGATGATTGCCGCCAGCAACTGCCTGGCTGGATCGAGCAGGCACACCCTGGCCATGCACAGAATCGCACGCTGCAGGATGAGCGCGGAGACTACCGGGTAGATGCCGATGAGAGTATCTGCAAGGTCTGGCCGGCACGTCCGCACTTGACGCTGGTGGCATCGCGGCTGGTGCGCGAAGAGCACGATGATTACGGAGAGGCCGACCTGGAGGTGATGGTGCTCGACACTACCAGGCACGCGCTGGTGGCGCGTGTGGTCGAGCCCAATCTGCTGGATTGGGATGCGATTCGCGTCGAGGGTATGGCCTTCGACACTGCACTCTATCGTCTCCGGGGCGATGACTTGGCGTTTGGTGTTCGGGTGTCGCGGCATAGCAGCTCAAGTCCCAATCCGTTCTCCGAAACGCTGCTCAACCTCTACGAACTCGATGGGCAGCATCTGCGTCCGTTGTTGCGCGAACTGCCCGTGCGTTCTTTCTGGGGGGGGTGGGATACCCATTGCGCCGGAGAATTCAGCGATGCCAAGCGCGTGCTGATCGTGAGCGAGCGAGTAGGCAACAACGGCTATCGCGACCTGTTGTTCAAGCAAACGCGGGTGGAGCGTCGCAAAGCGCAGGTGGCGGGTGAGTGCAAGACTGTCGAACAGAGCACGCATCGGGCGGAATTTCCCATCGAGTACGACGAAGACCGCTATCTGCTGCCGATAGAGTTCGTGTCGGAACCTGGCGTGCCATAGATACAGATCAATAAATCAGCCCCGGAGCTCTCCTAGAATCGCCGGCTTTGCCTTGCAAGCAGGTGCTCCATGCTTTCCCGTCCAGAACTGCTGTCGCCGGCCGGCAGCCTGAAGAACATGCGCTACGCCTTCGCCTACGGCGCTGACGCGGTGTACGCCGGCCAGCCGCGCTACAGCCTGCGCGTGCGCAACAACGAATTCGACCACGCCAACCTGGCCCTCGGGATCGCCGAGGCGCATGCCCAGGGCAAGCAGTTCTACGTGGTGGTCAACATTGCCCCGCACAACGCCAAGCTGAAGACCTTCCTCAAGGATCTGGAGCCGGTGATCGCCATGGCGCCCGACGCGCTGATCATGTCCGATCCCGGCCTGATCATGCTGGTGCGCGAGCACTTCCCGCAGATGCCGATTCACCTGTCGGTGCAGGCCAATGCGGTGAACTGGGCCAGCGTCGAGTTCTGGCGTCGCCAGGGCCTGACGCGGGTGATCCTCTCGCGCGAGCTGGCGCTGGAGGAAATCGAGGAAATCCGCCAGGCCGTGCCGCAGATGGAATTGGAGGTGTTCGTCCATGGCGCGCTGTGCATGGCCTATTCCGGGCGCTGCCTGCTGTCGGGCTATATCAATCGCCGTGATCCCAACCAGGGCACCTGCACCAACGCCTGCCGTTGGAAGTACGACGCCACGCCGGCCAGAGAGAACGAGACCGGCGATATCGTACAGGTAATCGAGCCAACGCTGGGGCAGGGTGCACCGACCAGCCAGGCGTTCCTGCTGGAAGAGGCGAGTCGGCCTGGTGAGCAAATGGCAGCCTTCGAGGACGAGCACGGCACCTACATCATGAACTCCAAGGATCTGCGCGCACTGCAACATGTGCCGCGCCTGGTGGCCATGGGCGTGCATTCGCTGAAGATCGAGGGGCGCACCAAGAGCCACTTCTACTGCGCACGGACGGCGCAGGCTTATCGCCGTGCCATCGACGATGCGGTAGCCGGCCGTGCATTCGACATGAACCTGATGGGCGACCTTGAGTCACTGGCCAATCGTGGCTACACCGAGGGCTTCCTTCGGCGTCATGTGCATGACGAGTACCAGAACTACCAGCGCGGCAACTCGCAGGCCGAGCGGCAACAGTTCGTCGGCGAACTGACGGGCGAGCGGCGTGGGGATCTGGCGGAAGTGCTGGTGAAGAACCGCTTCGAGGTGGGCGACGGCATCGAGTTGATGACGCCGCAGGGCAATCACCGATTCACGCTCGAACATATGGAAAACACCCGCGGTGAACGCAGCACAATCGCGCCAGGTGATGGCCATCGGGTCTACCTGCCCGTGCCGACACAGGGCGATCTGCGTCATGCGCTGATTTTACGTGATCTCTAGCCCCCGACCTTGGTCGTATATTTTGTTACAAACCCCCTGAGAACGCTGGATAGACCTGTTCTAGAGGTGTTCGCGTAATACTAAAGTCGTCTGTCGCGTGCATATGGCAAGCCTAGAGTACGGCCTACCAGCCCCCCTCTGCTGAGGATAAAAATAAAATGCACGACGATACCTACGCACGGATTCAGGCGAATCCGCATTTCAAGGATCTGGTAGCCAGGCGCGATCGCTTCGCCTGGACACTGTCCGCCATCATGCTGAGCCTTTACGTGGCCTTCATCCTGCTGATCGCCTTCGAGCCGCAAGTGCTCGGTGCGCGCATCAACCCCGATTCACCCATCACCTGGGGTATCCCCATGGGCGTAGGGCTGATTCTTTCCGCTTTCGTCCTGACCGGTGTCTACGTATTCCGCGCCAACGGTGAGTTCGACGCCCTCAACCAGGCCGTTCTCGAAGAGGTGCAGAAATGATCGCCCGCCTCCTGACTTTCGCAGTTCTGCTGCTCACCAGCTCGGCCCTCTGGGCGGCTGGCGCCATCGAAGGCGACGTGCAGCGCCAGCCGATGAATACCTCGGCCATCATGATGTTCCTGGTCTTCGTCGGCGGCACCCTGTACATCACTTACTGGGCGTCCAAGCGCAACACCTCGACCTCCGACTTCTACACCGCTGGTGGCAGCATCACCGGTTTCCAGAACGGTCTGGCCATCGCCGGTGACTACATGTCGGCGGCGTCCTTCCTGGGTATTTCCGCCCTGGTGTTCACCAGCGGTTACGACGGCCTGATCTACTCGATTGGCTTCCTGGTCGGCTGGCCGGTGATCCTCTTCCTGATCGCCGAGCGTCTGCGCAACCTGGGTAAATACACCTTCGCCGACGTGGCCTCCTACCGTCTCAAGCAGAAGGAAATCCGTACCCTGTCCGCCAGCGGTTCGCTGGTGGTGGTGGCCTTCTACCTGATCGCGCAGATGGTCGGTGCCGGCAAGCTGATCGAGCTGCTGTTCGGCCTCGACTACCACGTTGCCGTGATCATGGTCGGCGTACTGATGGTGCTGTACGTGCTGTTCGGCGGCATGCTGGCCACCACCTGGGTACAGATCATCAAGGCGGTGATTCTGCTGTCCGGTGCCTCGTTCATGGCACTGATGGTGATGAAACACGTCAACTTCGATTTCTCCACGCTGTTCTCCGAAGCCATCAAGGTGCATGAGAAAGGCGAGGCGATCATGAGCCCTGGTGGCCTGGTGAAAGACCCGATTTCGGCGATCTCCCTCGGCCTGGCGCTGATGTTCGGTACCGCAGGTCTGCCGCACATCCTCATGCGCTTCTTCACCGTGAGCAACGCCAAGGAAGCCCGCAAGTCGGTGTTCTACGCGACTGGCTTCATCGGTTACTTCTACATCCTGACCTTCATCATCGGCTTCGGCGCGATCCTGCTGGTCGGCACCAATCCGGACTTCCGCGATGCAGCGGGCGGCCTGATCGGTGGCAACAACATGGCGGCGGTGCACCTGGCCAACGCCGTGGGCGGCAGCATCTTCCTGGGCTTCATCTCGGCCGTGGCCTTCGCCACCATCCTCGCGGTGGTTGCCGGTCTGACCCTGGCAGGCGCCTCTGCCGTGTCGCACGACCTGTACGCCAGCGTGTACAAGAAGGGCAAAGCCAACGAGAAAGATGAACTGCGCGTATCGAAGATCACCACCCTGTGCCTTGGCGTTCTGGCCATCGTCCTGGGCATCGCCTTCGAGAAGCAGAACATCGCGTTCATGGTCGGCCTGGCCTTCTCCATCGCGGCGAGCTGCAACTTCCCGGTGCTGTTCCTCTCCATGTACTGGAAGAACCTGACCACCCGTGGCGCCATGATCGGCGGCTGGCTGGGCCTGATCACCGCGGTCACCCTGATGATCCTCGGCCCGACCGTCTGGGTCTCGGTACTGGGTAACGCCAAGGCGATCTTCCCGTACGAGTACCCGGCGCTGTTCTCCATCACCGTTGCCTTCATCGGTATCTGGTTCTTCTCGATCACCGACAAGTCGACGGCTGCCAACGACGAGCGTGCACGCTTCCTGCCGCAGTTCGTTCGTTCGCAAACCGGCCTGGGTGCCAGTGGTGCAGCTGCTCACTGATTCCTGACGCGGTAACCATAAGGGCAGCCCTCGGGCTGCCCTTTTTCGTTATGGGTACAGGGGCGTGCAGTGCTTATCGGAGCATGTGTGGGATTCGGTGCGCACGGCGCACCCTACTGGATGGTGATCAATTTGCGAGCGCTCGAGGCGCAGAGGGTAGGGTGCGCCGCGCGCACCGGGCGCTGGTCAGGCGACAGCTCTGCTGGACAAGAGCGCGTGTACCTGGCGTGGAGATAGGGTCAGAGCGACATCGCCTGCTGGCGACGGCGATGACCGGCCAGGCGGCTGTCCAGTTCGATCAGGTTGTCTATGCCCTGGCGGCGGGCCTTGCTGAACAGCATCAGGCTCAGCTCGGCGGTAACCAGTGCATCGGCGCTGGCATGGTGGCGTTGCTGCACCTGCAGGCCGAACTCGGCGATCCACTCGTCCAGGCCGCCCTGGCGAATACGCGATTGCGGGCATAGCAGCGGGGCGATTTCGGCGACATCGAAGAAGCGATGCTGCAGGCGATGGCCCAGGCTTTGTTTCAGGGCGCCAGCCAGCATGCGTCGGTCGAACTCGGCATGGAAGGCCAGCAATGGGCTGTCACCGACGAACTCCATGAAGTCCAGCAGCGCTTCGGCAGGGTCGACGCCGCGGGCCACTTCGCCCGGTGCGATGCCGTGAATCAGGGTGCTGGCGCTGGCATGGTGATCCGGGCGATGCAGGGTGCGTTCGAACTGCTGGCCGAGTTCGATGGCGCCGTTCTCGATCACCACCGCGCCAATCGACAGCACCTGATCGCGGCGCATGTTGAGGCCGGTGGTTTCCAGGTCGAGGACGACGAAGCGTTGCTCGCGCAGCGGACGCTCGTCGAGCGCTGCGGGTTCGACCAGGGCCTGGCGGCGCTCCAGCTGCTGCTGGGTCAGGGCCGGGCCGCGGCCGCTGAACCAGTTGAACTTGCTCATAACTGATACCTCAGTGCCAGGCTGCTTTGCAGGCGCTGGGCCTGGCGGAAGGACTCGCGCAGGATACGTCGATCCAGCAGGTTCAGGCTGTCCGGGTCGAGACGGTTGGAGTAAGGGCGCTCGTCGCGCGCCTGCAACTGGTGCTGCTGCATGCGCGTCTGTTGAATGAAGTGATAGGCCTCTTCGAAAGCCGCGCCGTCCTGGGCGTCGATAATACCCTTGGCGATCAATGCGCGCAGACGCTCCAGCGTGCCGACCGCGCCAATGCCGTTGGCCAGGGCGAGCAGGCGTGCGCCATCGACGAAGGGCGTCAGGCCCTGCACCTTGAGATCCAGAGTGTCCTTGTCGGCCCCGGAGCGGGCCACCACGAAATCGCGGAAGCGCCCGACCGGCGGGCGCTGGCGTAGCGCATTCTCGGCCAGCATGCGCTGGAACAGGTTGTTGTCGCCTACATGCAGGAGCAATTCATTGCGCAGTTGTTCGCAGCCATCCAGCGGCCCCCAGATCGCCCGCAGGTCGAAGTAGATCGACGAACCCAGCAGGTTTTCCGGGGTGGCTTCCAGCACGAAGCGGCTGAAGCGGCGTGACCACTCCTGACGCGACAGACATAGCTCGGGGTTACCGGCCATGATGTTGCCCTTGCACAGGGTGAAGCCGCAGCGACCCAGGCGCTGGTTGATTTCCGCCGCCAGGGGCAGCAGGCGTCCACGGATGAGGGCGGCCTCCGCGGCATCGGCCGCTTCGAAGAGGATGCCGTTGTCCTGATCGGTGTGCAGCGTCTGCTCGCGACGCCCTTCGCTGCCGAAGCACAGCCAGGTAAACGGAATGCCGGGGTCGTCCATTTCCTCGAGCGTCAGTTCGATCACCCGGCACACGGTGTGGTCGTTGAGCAGGGTGACGATATGGGTGATCTGCGTCGAGCTGGCGCCGTGGGCCAGCATGCGGTCGACCAGCAGGCGGATGTCGCTGCGCAGCCCGGCCAGGGTCTCGATCTTGCCGGCATGGCGAATGGTGCGCGCCAGGTGCACCAGATCCACACGCTGCAGGCTGAACAGGTCGCGTTCGGAAATCACCCCGCACAGTTGTTCGTTCTCTACCAGGCAGACATGGGCGATATGCCGCTCGGTCATGGCGATGGCGGCATCGAATGCGCTGGCGTCCGGTGCCAGGTAGAACGGGCGGTGGGTCATCAGGTTGGCGATGGGCTGGGCCAGGTCGATACCGTCTGCCACGACCCGGCGCAGGTCGCGCAGGGTGAAGATGCCGAGCGGATGGCGCTTGGCGTCGAGTATCACGATGCTGCCGACATGCTGCTCGTGCATCAGGCGTACGGCATCGCGCAGCGGCGTGTCCGGCGTGCAGCCGATGGGCTGACGCATGGCCAGCTCACCCAGGCGCGTGTCCAGCGAATACTGCGCGCCGAGGGTTTCCACAGCGCGCAATTGCACTTGCTGGTTGACCTGATCGAGCAGGCTGCTGACGCCACGCAGGGCGAAGTCGCGCAGCGGGTTGGAGATGGCGAACAGCTTGATGAAGGCGTGCTTGGCCAGCAGCAGGCAGAAGGTTTCTTCGGCGGCCAGGTGTTCGGTACGCGTGGCACGTTCGCCGATCAGCGCCGCCAGGGGAAAGCACTCGCCGGCAGTGATCTCGAAGGTGGTCTCGGTGCCGCGCCTGGCCGAGTGAGGGCGTTCGCCGTGCACGCGGCCCTGTTTGACGATGTAGAAATGCTCGACCACGCCATCGCTCGGCTTGATGATCGATTCACCTTCGTCGTAGAAGCGCAGCTGGCAATTCTCGACCAGGTAGGCCAGGTGGGCGATGTCCATCTGGTTGAACGGCGGAAATTTCTGCAGGAATTCCATGGTGCCGTGGATGTTCTGCAGCACAGCCGTTTTGCCGGCCTGGGAGAGCGCGTCCGCTTTGCTCATGGAGCGGCCTCGTGGTTTGGGGAGAATGCCAGTGTGGCCAGCGCTGCGTGCCTTGCCCATTGCACATAAGTAGTAGGGGTATTGCTTGAGACGAAAATTCTTCTCATTTGACGAAATTTTTACGTCTGCGGGTGCACACTGGCACTCCCTGATGCCGCTTCGCTTCCGTCGCGTGGCAGGCCAGGCTCCCCGCAGAATCGCAAGGCAGTCCCATGCAGTCATCCCCATCCGCAGGTAGACCGGCTACACCCATCAGTATCGGCAGTCATCTGGTATTCATTCTGGGCAGCGCCCTGTGCATGTTGCTGCTCTTCGCCCTGGCCCGTGCCGGGCTGCTGGCCTACAACCACGCACTGGTCGCCGATACGCCGGCCAGCACGTTCGTCGAGGCCTTTCTCAATGGTGCGCGTTTCGACCTGCGCCTGATCGTCTACCTGTGCGTTCCGCTCAGCCTGTCGCTGCTCAGTGTGCGGGCGATGCGCGCGCGGCGTCTGCACGTGGCCTGGCTGACCGTTGCCAGTAGCCTGTGCCTGTTCCTGGCCGTGGCCGAGCTGAATTTCTATCGTGAATTCCACCAGCGCCTGAACAGCCTGGTGTTCCAGTACATGCAGGAAGACCTGGGCACCGTGACCAGCATGATCTGGAACGGCTTCCCCGTGCTGCGTCTGCTGCTGGTCTGGGCATTGGCGACGCTGCTGCTGGCCTGGCTGTTCCGCCGTATCGAGCGCGCCACGCGGGCTCCTGAGCATGCCGTCGCCCCTCGTTGGCCGGCGCGTACGGCGGTATTCGTGCTGTTCCTGCTGGTCTGCGTGGTGGCTGCGCGCGGCACCTTGCGCTCCGGCCCGCCGCTGCGCTGGGGCGATGCCTATACCACCGATTCGATGTTCGCCAATCACCTGGGCCTCAACGGCACGCTGACGTTGGTGGACGCCGCCTCGAACTACTTCTCCGATCACCGCGACAACAGCTGGAAGGCGACCCTGCCGGCTGCCGAAGCACTGCAGGTCACCCGTGACATGCTGCTGACCCCGCGCGACCAGTTGATCGACGCCGATCAGGCGGCTGTGCGCCGTGTCTATACGCCGCCGGCCGAGGGCCAGTTGCCGCAGGTGCGCAATGTGGTGGTGATTCTCATGGAGAGCATGGCTGGTCGTTACATCGGCGCCATGGGCAACCAGGACGGCATCACGCCGAACTTTGATGCGCTGGCCAAACAAGGGTTGTTGTTCCAGCGCGTATTCTCCAATGGCACGCACACGCATCAGGGCATGTTCGCCACCATGGCCTGCTTCCCCAACCTGCCGGCGTTCGAATACCTGATGCGCATGCCCGAGGGCAGCCACCAGTTCTCCGGTTTGCCTCAGCTACTCAGCGCTCGCGGTTACGACGACATCTACGTCTACAACGGCAGTTTCTCCTGGGATAACCAGTCGGGCTTCTTCGGCAACCAGGGCATGCGCAACTTCGTGGGGCGCGAAGATTTCGTCGATCCGGTGTTCATCGACCCGACCTGGGGGGTGTCCGATCAGGACATGTTCGCCCGTGGCGCCGATGAGCTGGCGCGCCTGGGGCGTCAGGGCAAGCCGTTCTATGCGCTGCTGCAGACACTCTCCAATCACACGCCTTATGCCCTGCCTGCGAACCTGCCGGTCGAGCGCGTCACCGGCCACGGTTCGCTGGACGAACACCTGACCGCCATGCGCTATGCGGACTGGTCGCTCGGTCAGTTCTTCGCCAAGGCGCGCCAGGAGCCCTACTTCAAGGACACCCTGTTCGTGGTGCTGGGTGACCATGGTTTCGGTAACGACGAACAGATCACCGAGATGGATCTGTCGCGCTTCAGTATCCCGCTGCTGTTGATCGGCCCCGGCGTGCAGGAAACCTTTGGCAGCAGCAGTGCCACCGTCGGTAGCCAGATCGATGTGGTGCCGACCATCATGGGCCGCCTTGGTCAACCGGTGCAGCAGCAGTGCTGGGGCCGCGACCTGCTGGCGTTGCCGCCGGGGGATGAGGGAATGGCGGTGATCAAACCGTCCGGCAGCGACCAGACCGTTGGCCTGGTGACCGGCGAGCGGATTTTGATCAAGCCGCGTGATCGCGAGGCGCGTCTGTATCGCTACCAGTTGGGCCATGACGCCCGCGCTGAGGTGATCGATGATGCGCAGGCGCGCAGCGAACTGGAGCGCAAGCTGTCGGCCTTCGTGCAGACGGCGACTTCCAGCCTGCTGAGCAATACCACAGGGGCAACGGCGGATAAGGCTACACAGTAACGGCGTGCTGCTTCGCTCACGGATCGCCGCCCGGTACGCCCTACGCTTTGGCTCGTACTCGTAGGACGGATCGGGACGCCGACCGCTCGTAGCGCCAGTCAAGTAGGGCGGACTCAGGAGCGCCAGCGAACAGTCCGCCAGGCCATACTGCTCATGAAAAAACCGCCCCTGAGGGCGGTTTTTTCATGCTCGGGCATTACGCGATGTAGTGCCTTGGTGCGCGACTTACAGGCCGTTCTTGGCCTTGAATTCGCGACGACGGCGATGCAGCACCGGCTCGGTGTAGCCGTTGGGCTGCTTGGTGCCCTCGATCACCAGCTCCAGTGCGGCCTGGAAGGCGACGTTGTTGTCGAAGTCCGGGGCCATCGGGCGATACAGCGGGTCGCCTGCGTTCTGGCGATCGACCACCGGGGCCATGCGCTTGAGGCTCTCGACCACCTGCGCTTCGGTGACGATACCGTGACGCAGCCAGTTGGCCAGCAGTTGGCTGGAGATACGCAGGGTGGCGCGGTCTTCCATCAGGCCGACATCATTGATGTCCGGCACCTTGGAGCAGCCGACGCCCTGGTCGATCCAGCGCACCACGTAGCCGAGGATACCTTGCGAGTTGTTGTCCAGCTCGTTGCGGATCTCTTCCTGGCTCCAGTTGGTGTCCTTGGCCAGCGGGATGGTCAGGATGTCATCCACCGACGCCGGGGCGCGTTTGGCCAGTTCGGCCTGGCGGGCGAACACGTCGACCTTGTGGTAGTGCAGGGCGTGCAGGGCAGCGGCGGTCGGCGACGGTACCCAGGCGGTGTTGGCGCCGGACAGCGGGTGAGCGATCTTCTGCTCGAGCATGGCGGCCATCAGATCCGGCATGGCCCACATGCCCTTGCCGATCTGCGCACGGCCTTGCAGGCCGGTGGCCAAGCCGACGTCGACGTTGTTGTTCTCGTAGGCGCCGATCCAGGTCTCGCTCTTCATGGCGGCCTTGCGCACCACGGCGCCAGCTTCCATGGAGGTGTGGATTTCGTCACCGGTACGGTCGAGGAAACCGGTGTTGATGAACACCACGCGCTCGCTGGCAGCCTTGATGCACGCCTTGAGGTTGACGGTGGTGCGACGTTCCTCGTCCATGATGCCGACTTTCAGGGTGTTGCGCGGCAGGCCCAGGGCATCTTCGACGCGGGAGAAGATTTCGCTGGCGAAGGCCACTTCTTCCGGGCCGTGCATCTTCGGCTTGACGATGTACACGCTGCCGGTGCGGGTGTTCTTGCGCGTGGTGTTGCCGTTGAGGTTGTGGATGGCAATCAGGCTGGTGAACAGCGCGTCCTGGATGCCTTCCGGAATCTCGTTGCCTTCGGCGTCGAGGATGGCCGGGTTGGTCATCAGGTGGCCGACGTTACGCACGAACAGCAGTGAACGGCCATGCAGGGTCAACTCGGAACCGTCGACCTTGGTGTAGACACGATCCGGATTCATGGTACGGGTGAAGGTCTTGCCGCCCTTGGAAACTTCCTCGGCCAGGTCGCCTTTCATCAGGCCCAGCCAGTTGCGATAGACCACGACCTTGTCGTCGGCATCGACGGCAGCCACGGAGTCTTCGCAGTCCATGATGGTGGTCAGCGCGGCTTCCATCAGCACGTCTTTGACGCCAGCGGCATCGGTGCTGCCGACCGGGCTGTTCGGGTCGATCTGGATTTCGAAATGCAGGCCGTTGTGCTTGAGCAGCACGGCGATCGGTGCATTGGCGTCGCCCTGGTAGCCAACCAGTTGCGCGTCGTCACGCAGGCCACTGTTGCTGCCGCCCTTGAGGGCGACGACCAGGCGGCCGCCGACGATGGCGTATCCGGTGGCGTCGACGTGCGAGCCAGCGGCCAGCGGCGCGGCCTCATCGAGGAAGGCGCGGGCGAAGGCGATGACCTTGTCGCCACGTACCTTGTTGTAACCCTTGCCTTTCTCGGCGCCGCCTTCTTCGCTGATCACGTCGGTGCCGTAGAGGGCGTCGTACAGCGAGCCCCAGCGGGCGTTGGAGGCGTTGAGGGCGAAGCGCGCGTTCATCACCGGCACGACCAGCTGCGGGCCGGCCAGACGAGCGATCTCTTCGTCGACATTGCTGGTGGTGGCCTCGAAATCAGCGGGCTCGGGCAGCAGGTAGCCGATCTCCTGCAGGAAGGCCTTGTAGGCAGCGGCGTCATGGGCCTGGCCCTTGCGCGCCTGGTGCCAGGCATCGATCTGCGCCTGCAGTTCGTCACGCTTGGCCAGCAGTGCCCGGTTCTTCGGTGCCAGGTCCTTGATGACCGCAGCGGCACCGGCCCAGAACTTGTCGGCAGCGATGCCGGTACCGGGGATGGCTTCGTTGTTCACGAAGTCGTACAGGGCTTTGGCGACCTGCAGGCCACCGACTTGAACGCGTTCAGTCATCACTTGCCTCACTCTCTGAGCTTTACTCGATAGCCGCTTCGGGCACCTCTAAAAACCACCTCGGCCTTGCCTTCCCGCGTCGCCTTAGCGGCTGCATCCATGCAGTCGTATGTCGCCAGCGCTGCACTGTAAAGACGGCCCTGGAGCGCCTGTGAAATCCGCTCCCTGGCCTGCATCCGCCATGCGCCGAGCACCTCGCCTGCCTTCGCAGAAGGCCCGGCGGAGACGGAGTCACCGTCTTGTAGTCCGAGGCGCGGCATACTACATCAAGATTCTGGGGAAATGCAGTGGGGTTGCGTCAGTCTGCGACCAAAAGACTATTTGCAGTCACGTTCGATACATTATGTGTGCAAAATAGTGATCTATTGTTTCATAAAAATCGTAAAAACGTACACGATTAATTGATCGAGCTACTGACAGCCCGCTGAATATGGCCTACGCGACCTCGCCTATACTGCGCTGAACCTTTCAGGAGTCTGCCATGCCCGTATCCGCTGTCGTTGCCGATGATCTAGCTGACCTCACCCGCTTGTTCGCGGGCTATCTGCGTTTCTACGAGGTACCACGCGACGAGGCGGATATCGCCGCCTTCCTGGGCCAGCGCCTGCAGCGCGGCGATTCGCAGTTGCTCATCGCCCGCGACGAGCAGGGCGTGGCGCAGGGCTTCGTTCAGCTCTATCCCTTGCAGTCCTCGCTGGCGCTGGAACCGGCCTGGTTGCTCAGCGATCTGTATGTCGACGAAACGGCCCGGCGTGGTGGTGTCGGCGAGGCGCTGATGAACGCGGCACGTGCCCATGCCGAAGCCACGGGTGCCTGCGGTCTGCAACTGGAGACGGCGAAAACCAATCTGGCCGGGCAGCGGCTGTACGAGCGTCTGGGTTATGTGCGCGACGAGCAGTTCTACACCTACTGGCTGGCGCTGAGTCGCTGACCTTTCCGAGTCCTGTGAACGAGTGAGGTAGTACATGGATCATCTGGTGCTGACGGTGATTGCCGAGGATCAACCGGGGTTGGTCGAGCGTCTGGCTGGCAGCGTCGCCGCCCATGGTGGCAACTGGCTGGAAAGCCGCATGGCGCGTATGGCAGGCCAGTTCGCCGGGATCGTACGGGTGGACGTGCCGGCCGAAGCGCATGGCGCCCTGATCAAGGAACTTGAGGCACTCAGTGCGCAGGGTATTCGCGTGCAACTGGCGGCCAGCGGCAGTGAACCAGGCCGGCGTTTCACCTCGATTCGGCTGGAGCTGGTGGGCAACGACCGCCCTGGTATCGTTCGTGACATCACTCATGTACTGGCCGAGCAGGGGGTCAATCTGGAGAACCTGCTCACCGAGGTGACCCCGGCGCCGATGAGTGGTGAGTTGCTGTTCACTGCCGAGGCTTTACTGGCGGTTCCGGAGACTCTGGCGCTGGAGCAGTTGCAGGCGCGCCTGGAAACCCTCGCCGATGACCTGATGGTGGAGCTGAATCTGCGTCAGGAAGACTGACGCAGCGGATATCCACGGCTTGCGTGGATCACCCTGTGGATAAACTGGGGAGCCCCGGCGTACAGCCTAGTGTGCCGGGGCTTTTCATTGGGCGGCTAAAAAATCAACAGGATCAAAGGCTTGTGCACAAATGCCGGGGATGGTTCTGTGGATAAGCCGGGGGTGAAAGGCGCCATGCCAAGCCTGACGCGGCCTGGCGGCGGGTGAGCGTTTTCTGTTCAAACGCGTAGTGAAGCCGGTGCGCGTGGTGCACCCTACAGGACGGCGCGCGCACCGGTCGTTCACTCGGCCGGGCGTTTGCGCAGGCTCAGCCAGATATCCAGGCTGTACACCGCCAGGCCGGCCCAGATGAAGGCGAATGCCATCAGTTTGGCCGGGTCGAAGTGCTCGCCGAACAGGAAGATCGCCTGCAGCATCACCAGGGTCGGTGCGATGTACTGCAGAAAGCCCAGGGTGGTGTAAGGCAGGTGGCGTGCGGCGGCGTTGAAGCACACCAGCGGAATCAGCGTGACCGGGCCGGCAGCGGCCAGCCACAGCCACTGCGAGCTGCTCCAGAACTCGGCTTGGTTGCTCATCGCCGCCGGGTGCAGGGCCAGCCAGGCCAGAGCCACGGGCAGCAGCAGCCAGGTTTCCACTACCAGCCCGGGCAGGGCGGCGACGGGCGCCTTCTTGCGGATCAGCCCGTAGAAACCGAAGGTCAGCGCCAGCACCAGCGACACCCAGGGCAGGCTGCCCACCTGCCACACCTGTTGCGCCACGCCGATTGCGGCCAGCCCTACGGCGACCCACTGCAGGCGACGCAGTCGCTCGCCGAGGATCAACAGGCCGAGCAGCACGTTGATCAGCGGGTTGATGTAGTAACCCAGGCTGGCCTCGAGCATGCGCTCGTTGTTCACCGCCCACACGTACACCAACCAGTTGCTGGCGATCAGCAGGCCGCAACCGGCCAGTACCAGCAGGCGCTTGGGGTGTTCGCGCAATTCACGCCACCAGCCCGGATGCTTCCACAGCATCAACAGGATGGCACCGAACAGTGCCGACCAGATGGCGCGGTGGACGATGATCTCCAGTGACGGGATGTGCTGGATGGCTTTGAAGTAGATGGGGAACAGTCCCCAGATGACATAGGCGGTAAGGCCGAGGACATAACCACGGCTTGCTTGAGCGGGAGGCATGAAGAACCTTGCGGATAGGCAACTGGCAGAAAGCGCTGATTCTAGTGCCGCAAGGTGGACTTGTCTGTGTGCGCGGAAAACGGACAGCCAGACGCCCAGCGATGCCGGGTGCCTGGTTGGTTGTCGAGTTGTCAGCTCGCTTGGCGCAGGCGCCGCAAACTGAGAACCAGTAGCCCGGCCAGGACCAGCACCACGATAGCGCCCAGCGTGCTCATGGTGCCTAGCGCCGGTACCATCGGCGTGTAGCCGGCAATCATCTTCGAGTACAGCCACTTGGGCACCGTGGAGTCGGCCCCGGCGGTGTACAGCGACAACGGGAAGTTGCCCCACGACAGCAGAAAGGCAAACAGCGCGCCGGACCAGATGCCCGGCCACAGCAGCGGCAGCGTCACCTCGCGGAAGATCTGCCAGCGATTGGCGCCGAGGTCGGCGGCGGCATCCTCCAGGGTGGCGTCGTAGCTGTAGACCTTGATAGCGATGACCAGGGTGACCACCGGCACGATCCACACCAGGTGAGCGAACACTGCAGTCTTCCAGCTCGGCATCAGCCCCAGGGCATTCATCCACAGCAGCAGCGCCAGGCCCAGCACCGCCTGGGGGAAGAATATCGGTAGCAGCAACAGCTTCTGGTACAGCTTGCGCCCCTTCCAGTCATAGCGGGCGAAGGCCAGGGCACCGAAGAACGCCAGCACCACGGCGATCAGCGTGACCAGTGTGGCGATAGCCAGCGAGTTGCCCAGTAGCGTCTTGATCTCCATCGAGGCGAGGGTCTTGTCCCACCACTCGAACGAGTACTGACGCACCGGGAACATGAAGTAGCGGCTCTTCGACAGGCTGGCCAGGGCGCTGCAGGTGATCGGCAGATAGATCAGCAGCAGAACGAAGGTGACCCAGCAGCGGATGAAGAAATGGTTGCGGCGTTGCGCTTGATCGTACATCTCAGCGGCCTCCCAGCATGCGATCGAGGTCGATTTTCGACAGCGCCCAAAGCGTCAGGCTGCCAATGATCAGCACCAGAATCAGTGCCAGGGCTGCGCCCAGCGGCCAGTTCTGCGCATAGGTGAAGGCGATCTCGATGTCATGCACCACGGTGATCACCGACTGTCCGCCGAGAATCTTCGCCTCGGCCACCGCGCCGACCGAAAGGACGAAGGTCAGCAGCAGGCCGATGAGGATGCCTGGCATCGCCAGCGGCAGTTCCACTTCGCGCCAGATCATCAGGCGGCTGGCGCCCAGATCCGCGGCGGCGGCGATCAGGTCGCGCGGCACCATGGACAGACCCAGGGTCATCGGGAAGAGCATGAACGGCAGGTACACGTAGACCATGCCGAGCAGGGTGATTTCCGGGCTGTACAGCAATGCCGGCGTGCCTTCCATGCCGAGCATCCTGAGCAGGCCGTCGAGCACGCCACCCTTGACCAGAAACTGCACCCAGCCGTACAGGCGCACGTTCTCGGAAATGAACAGCGGGAAGACGAACAGAATGCTGACCAGCGACGACCATTTGCCGAACAGATGGCTCAGCGCATAGGCGATCGGGTAGGCGATCAACGCCAGCAGCACGGTGGCCAGCAGGGCCAGGCTGATCGACCAGGCGAAGGACATCCACAGGGTGCCGGCAGGATCCAGCGCGGCGCTGAAGTTGCTCAGGCTGAACGAGCGGAACACCTCGAAGCTCTTCGGCTCGGCAAAGGCATAGCCCACCACCATCAGCAGTGGCGCGGCAAAGCCGAGCAGCAGGAACAACAGCACGGGGCTGGCGCAGCGCACTCCGGCGCTGAGTTTCAGGGGTGGCAGCGGCATGTTCAGGCTCCTGCTACCAGGGCGTCGGCACGATTGAAACCGATGCTGACCGTGGTTCCGGCGCGCAACTGCCCGGCCCAGGTGCGCGGTACCTCCACCAGCACGCTGGCACTGCCGCAGCGCACCTGGAACTGGATACGCGAGCCCAGCGAGTATTCGTTGAACACCGTACCGGTCAACTGGTTGTCATAGTGTTGCCCCGGTTCGACCAGATGCATGTATTCCGGGCGCACCACGACCAGGGCCTGGGTCGCGCTGGTCAGGTGCTCAGGCAGGTCGAGCTGGAAGATCTGTCCTGTTTCGGCGTTGTACCAGTCGCCCGCATGGCTGAAGCTGACGGCGAACTTGTTGACCTCGCCGAAGAACTCGGCGACGAAGTCGTCAGCCGGCTTGGCGTAGATGGTTTCCGGCGTGCCGACCTGGACGATACGGCCACCACGCATTACCGCGATGCGATCGCTCATCACCATGGCTTCTTCCAGCGAGTGGGTGATGTAGATGAAGGTCTTGCCGGTGCTGCGGTGCAGATCCTTGAGTTCCTTCTCCAGCACCTTCTTCAGCTTGTAGTCGAGTGCCGACAGCGGCTCATCGAACAGCAGCACGTCCGGGTCATAGGCGAAGGCGCGTGCCAGCGCCACCCTCTGACGTTCGCCGCCGGAGCACTGCATGACGTTCTTGCCGTAGTAATGCTCGGGCAGACGCAACATGCGCAGCAGTTCCAGGGCGCGCTCCTTGCGCTGGGCGGCGGGCATCTTGCGCACCTTGAGCGGAAACTCGATGTTCTCGCCCACGCTCTTGTGCGGGAACAGTGCCAGCGACTGGAACACCAGTGCCGTCGGACGCTGGCGTGCCGGTAGGTGGTTGATCAGCTCGCCGCGCAGGGTGATGTTGCCGCTGCTGGGCGCATCCATGCCGGCGAGCATTTTCAGCATGGTGGTCTTGCCCGAGCCGGAAGGGCCGACGATGGTCAGGAACTCCCCTTCACGGATGTCCAGGGTAATCCCGGAGACCGCGGTGAAATCACCAAACTGCCGGTGTACGTCCACCAGTTGCAGCACTGGGGGGAGGATTTTTTCAGGGGTGTTCAGCATTGCACTGCTCATGGTCTGTCCTGTCGATTCGGGCTGTCGCTTTTAGCGCAGGCGCTTGGCCGCGCTGATGATTTCCAGAGCCTGGTCGTACTCGGGCACGATGTCGTACTCCACGCAGCGCGCCATTTCCTCGGGCAGGCTGTCCCATTGCAGGATGTCCAGTTGCTCCTTGCTGAACAGCTTGAAGCACTCCGGATTGCCCATCTGGCTGACCGGGTTGAAGGTGCCCTCGGCGAAGGCCACCTGGTGTGCGACCTCCGGCTTCTGCACGTACTTGAGGAAGTCATAGGCCAGCGGCGAGACGTTGGGGTTGTTGACCACCGAGGTGACCTCGACCCAGGACACGCCGCCCTTGCCATCGACCGGGCCGCGCAGTGGAGTGATGCCGCGGATTTCGGTGAAACCGTCGGCTCGCGCCGGGGAGGCGGTGTAGGTGCCACCGGTGAGGTAAAGATCAATCTCGCCGGAGACGATGGCCTGGTTCAGGCTGGCTACGTCGCTGACCATCTTGGCGCCCTTGAATACCTTGAGTGCGGTCTGCTCGAAGCGCGTCATCTCGTCGGCGCTGTGGGTGACGAAGGGGTTGATGCCGGCAATCAGGAAGATGTCGAACACGTTCCAGTCATCGGACTCCTGAATGCCGTACTTGCCGACAAGGGACGGGTCGTTGAACAGATCCCAGCCGGTATCTTCGGCGGTGGCGCGGCTGATCTTGTTGGTGTTGACCACGTAGTTGAACGGACCGAAGCGTTGCGCCATGCCCAGCAGGTCGTTGCCGTCCTCGCTCAGCGCCCACTTATAGGGTGGCGCAAAGTCGGGCAGCATCTTGGCGAAGTAGGGCTCGAACTCGTCGCGTGGCAGCGGCTTGATCAGCCCGGCCGGGCCCATGATCTTGCGTGCCCAGGGGTTGTTGACGTTGATCAGATCCCAGACCTTGGTTTCGCCGCCGCGCAGGCGGTTGATCATGGTCGGGTCGTTGGTCAGGCTTTCCGCCTTGATGGTGGCGCCGGTCATGGCGCGGAACGGATCCAGCACCTCGGCTGAGTTGTAGCCTTCCCAGCAGAGGATGTTCAGTTCCTTGCTGCGGCTGCTGGCGAATGCCGGCAGTGAACCCAGCAGCGAGCTGGCTGCCATTGCCCCGGCTCCTGCCCCCATGAGTTTCAGCATGTCCCGCCTGGATAGATGTTTCATCGCTACTCCTGTCTGGTCGATCAGTGCTGTGTGCGAAAAATTTATGAGGTGCTTTCAACATTTTATTGAGCTGGCCTTGTTGCGGTTTTTCTCTTTAAAACCCGCTATTGCTCAGCTTTTTGTGGTGTCTGCAAATAGCGTGCACATTTTTGTACTGGTCTGAAAATTGCTGTAATTGCAACATTAGTAACCAGTGAGGATTTAAAAATGTTTGAATCGCTACAAGGTTGTGCGGCCATCGTTACCGGCGCGACCCGGGGTATCGGTCTGGGTATTGCCAAGCGTTTTGCCGAGGCGGGCATCCAGGTGTTGGTGGTCTCGCGCGATCAGGCCGATGCCGACCGCGTGGCCGCACAGATCGGCGCCGGGGCCAGCGGTTTTGCCGCAGACGTAAGCGATGCAGCTGCCTGCCAGGCCATGGCCGAGACGGCCATGGTGCGTTATGGGCGCATCGATATCCTGGCGGCCAATGCCGGCATCTTTCCCGCGGCTGCGCTGGCTGACATGACCGTGGCGCAGTTCGATCAGGTGCTGACGACCAACGTGCGTTCGAGCTTTTTGTGCACCCAGGCGGTGCTGCCGTACATGAAGGTGCGCCAGTTTGGACGCATCATTCTGACCAGTTCGATCACCGGCCCTGTCACCGGCTTCCCTGGCTGGAGCCACTACGGTGCGAGCAAGGCGGCGCAGCTCGGCTTCATGCGTACCGCTGCACTGGAAGTGGCGCGTGATGGCATCACCATCAATGCGGTGATGCCGGGCAACATCCGCACTGAAGGTCTTGAGGGCATGGGCGAGGCGTATCAGGCGCAGATGGCAGCGGCGATTCCCACCGGTGTGCTGGGCGAGGTGGCCGACATCGCCAATGCGGCGCTGTTCTTCGCCACGCGGGAGGCGTCCTTCATCACCGGGCAAGGCTTGATCATCGATGGCGGGCAGGTGTTGCCGGAGTCGGCGGCGGCGTTGCAGTAGGCGGGGGCAGAAGGCAGCGGGCATGCCCGCTGCGTAGGGTGCGCCGTGCGCACCATTAGCCCAGGTGCGCACGGCGCAACCCTGCGCAGAGCGTGGATCCAGCAAAATTGTGTGAGCGGGCCACACCCTCGAAATCACGGGCATGGCCCGTTCCCACAGAGCCTGGTAGTGGGTGCCACATCGTAGGGTGCGCTGTGCGCACCATTAGGCATGGGGCGCCTGAGCGCCCCGTGTCATTTCAGTAACGCGCCAGCAAGCGCTTCATCGTCTCGACGAACTGATCGCTCTGCGCCTGGTTGAAGCACAGTGCCGGGCGAATCTTCAGCACGTTGCCGTAGGCGCCGGCAGCACCGATCAGGATGCCTTCGTCCTTCAGCGCATTGATCAACCAACTGGCCAGCGCACCATCCGGGCGTTGCTTTGCATCGACCAGTTCCACGCCGATGAACAGCCCGGCACCGCGCACATCGGCGATGCGTGAATCGTGCTCGGCCAGCCGGCGAAGATCGCTGCGCAAGTGTTGGCCGATCTTCCCGGCGTTCTCGATCAGGCGTTCCTGCTGCAACACCTTCAGCACGGCATGGCCGGCAGCGGCGGCGACCGGGTTGGCGCCGAAGGTGTTGAAGTAGCCGGTTTCCCGCACGAAGGTGTCGAGCAATTCCGGGCGGGTGATGACGCCGCCCATGGGGTAACCGTTGCCCATGGGTTTACCCAGGGTGACCACGTCCGGAACGATGCCGTGGCGGGCAAAGCACCAGTGCCCTTCACCGGTACGGCCAAAGCCGGGCTGAACTTCGTCGGCGATCAACAGGCCGCCATTGTCATGGACGATCTTCAGTGCCTGCTGGAGGAAACCGGGTGGGTCGGCGAATACGCCGTCGCTGGAGAAGATGGTGTCGATCAGCAGCCCTGCGAAGCGAATGCCATGCTCGGCCATGTCGTGGATGGCGGCCTGCAGCTCGGTGGCGAAGGTGGTGGCCGCGTCGCCATCATAGCTGTTGGGTTCGCGAATGGTACGCACGTGTGCAGGCAGTGGCGTGCCCTTGCGATAGGACGACGGCGACACCGCCATCACTGCACTGGTGTTGCCATGGTAAGCGCTCTGAGTGACCACGATGCCGGTACCGCCCGAGTGCATGGCGGCAATGCGCAGGGCAATGTCGTTGGCTTCGCTGCCGGTGCAGGTCAGCACCAGGTTCGACAATTCCGGGGGGAAGGTCGCCAGCAGTGCTTCGGCATAGTCGTTGAGGTTCTGGTACAGGTAGCGGCTGTTGGTCGCCAGAATTGCGGCCTGCTCGGCAATCGCTGCGGCCACTTCAGGGTGGCAGTGGCCGACGCAGGGTACGTTGTTGTACAGATCCAGATAGGCCTTGCCGCCGCGGTCGTACATGTAGGTGCCCTGGGCGCGGATGATCTCCAGTGGTTGCTGGTAGAACAGTACCGAGGCGTTGCCGAAGGCCTTGAAGCGCTGCGCGACCATGGCCTGGGTACGTTCATCCAGGTTTGGGGTGCTGCTGTCGAAGCGGTTGAGTTGCAGTATCTGCTTGGCCTGAGTCATGCCGCGTGTTCCTCCAGAAAGGCCCGCCCGAGCGCCGCCGTACCTTGTCCGTAGAGACTGCCCATGCTTTGCGCGGTAGGCGTTTCGGCATGCCCGGCGATCCAGGCAGTGAGCTGCATGCGCCGCATCATCACGAAGTACGGCAGCATGGCGATATCCGCCTCATCCAGTGCACGCACGCTCTGGTAGCCCTCCAGCCAGGCGCTCTGCAAGCGCGGGATGCAGGGTTCGTGTTCGATGAAGCTGATGCAGGCGGCGAAGTCGTAGAGGAACCAGCTGAAGCCGCAATCGTCGAAATCCACCACGCACAGGTCGTCGCCTTCCACCAACAGGTTGGCCAGGCGCATGTCGCAGTGCACCAGGCCATAGCGCTGTGGGTTTTGCCCGTAAGCCAGGCAACGGCGCTCGATCACGCTCTGTACCTGTTCCAGCAGGGCGATGTCATCGTCATTCAGGCCTGGCCCGAGGCGCCAGTCCCCCCAGTGCGGGGTTTCACCGATCAGGGTGGTGAAGTTCCAGTGTTTGCGCACGAAGCCGTCCGGTTGCACCCAGCCAAGGCTGTGCTGATGCAGGCGTGCGGTGGTGGCGCCGAGGATGCGGTACCAGTCCGCCAGGTCATCGCTCATCTGTGGCTCGCTACCGCCGACGAAGCTGAAAGCGGTAATGCGATGGACGAGGTCGCCGTCTTCAACCTTGTATACCCACTGCCCGTCTTTGGTGCTGATGGGCTCGGCGGTGTGCACCAGTCCGGAGCTGCGCAGAGCCGCTACCCAGTCCAGTTCGGATTTGATCTCGACGTCGCTGTGGTAGTGCGGACGTTGCATGCGCAACACCAGGCGGGCACCGCTGTGGGTGTCCTCGGCCAGGTAGGTGGCGTTCTCGGAAATCGACAAAAGCTTCAACTGTGCGTCGGACGGCATGTTCCAGGCTGGCAGGGCGCTGCGCAGGGCGTTCTGCAGTCGCTCCATGAATTCGGGCGCGTACATCATGAATGTTGTCCTTTGCGCTGATTATGTTGTGGGTTCAACATAAATCGAGTGCAACAACCATGCCTTCTCTTTTATTTGACAGGATTGCAACAGTCTGATGGCGGCTTTGATGCCTGGAGATACACAGTTTTTTGTGGCAGGCGCCGTATGCGGTAGGCTGCGCGGGTGTTTTCTGGAGACCTTGTATGTCGCGTGCCAAGACTGCCCGTCAGACCCGTATCCTGGCCGAGCTGGCCAGCAGCCCCAGCCTGCGTATCGCCGACCTGGCCCGCCTGCATGAAGTATCGGCCGAGACCATCCGCCGCGATCTGGATGAGCTGACCCGCAAGGGTCATCTCAATCGCACCTATGGCGGTGCGGTGAAGGCCGCTCCGGCCGAGCCGGCGGTAAGTGAACGGCACCTGCTCTACGTGCGTGAGCGTGAGCAGGTCGCGGTGCGTGCGGTGGCGGAACTGGTCGGGGCGAAAACCCTGTTCATCGGTTCCGGCTCTACCACTGCGCATGTGGCGCGGCGCATTGCGGCCGAGTTGAAGGACATCACCGTGCTGACGCACTCGTTCGGCGTGGCCAACGCCTTGTCGTTCAACCCGAGCATCAGCGTGATCGTGCTGCCCGGGCAGTACCATGCCGGTGAGGGCGCCATGGTGGGCGCGCACTGCGTGGACTTCATCCGCCAGTTCAATGTCGACTGGGCAGTGTTCGGTGCCAGTGGTCTGGGCGCCGATGGGCCGACCGAGGCCCTGCTGGAGTGCAGCGAGGTATACCGCTGCATGGCTGCGCGGGCGGCGCAGGTGCTGGTGGCGGTGGATCACTCCAAGTTCGATCTGGTCTATCCGGGGCAATACGCCAATTGGCTACAGGTCGACCGCCTGGTGTGCGACCGCATGCCATCGGACGAACTGGCTGCCTGCATCGGCCATGAACGCATTCGCCTGGCGAGCATGCCGGCCTGATGTTCGGGGGAATGGTGCTCTTTTCATCCACCGTGGCGATGGCTGCTGGGTGAAACCCTCCCCGGTTTCGTCCTAAAACACCCGCAAGGGCTCCTCGTCCAATGCCGCCATCTGTTCACGCAGGGCCAGCACCTGGTCGCCCCAGTAGCGTTCGCCGGCGAACCAGGGGAAGGCCAGGGGGAACGCCGGGTCGTCCCAGCGCCGCGCGATCCAGGCACTGTGATGCATCAGGCGCAAGGCGCGCAGACCTTCGATCAGCGGCAGCTCGCGGGCGGCGAAGTCGTGGAATTCCTGATAACCGTCGACCAGTTCGGCCAACTGGGCGAGGCGTTCATGGCGTTCGCCGGCCAGCATCATCCACAGATCCTGTACCGCGGGGCCCATGCGGCAGTCGTCGAGGTCGACGACATGGAAGGCGTCGTCGCGGTGCAACAGGTTGCCGGGGTGGCAGTCGCCGTGCAGGCGAATCGGCGTGTAGCGCACGCGGGCGAACAATTCGTCCAGGCGAGTGAGCAGATCACGCGCTACCGACTCGTAAGCCGGCAACAGGCTTTTCGGCACGAAGCCGCCATCGAGCAAGGAGGCCAGGGCGGCGTGGCCGAAGTTATCCACCGCCAGGGTTTCGCGATGAGCGAAGGGGCGGCTGGCGCCGATGGCATGCATGCGTCCGAGCAACTGGCCCAGGCGGTACAGTTGCTCGAGGTTGCCGGGCTCGGGCGCACGGCCGCCACGACGGGGAAACAGGGCGAAGCGAAAGCCACCGTGTTCGAACAGTGTTTCGCCAGCGCGCGCCAGCGGCGCCACTACCGACACCTCATGTTCGGTCAGCTCCAGGCTGAAGGCATGTTCTTCGCGGATCGCCGCATCGCTCCAGCGATCCGGCCGGTAGAACTTGGCGATCAGCGGCGTTTCGCCCTCGATGCCCACCTGATAGACGCGGTTCTCGTAACTGTTGAGCGCCAACACGCGGGCGTCGCTGAGATAGCCGAGGCTTTCCACGGCATCGAGCACCAGATCCGGGGTGAGGGTGGAAAAGGGGTGGCTCATGAGCGGCTCCGTATGGCTGGAGGCACAGTCTAACGGCTTGCGCGTGGCGTAGGGCGGGTGCAATCCGCCGCTGAACTCGCTGGCGGGTTGCACCCGCCCTACAGTTGCGTGCCGAGCAGTACCTGGCTGGCGGCGAACTGCGTGTTCACCGTGGCGCCAACGTCCAGTCCCAGACGTTGCAGATGTTCGGCGTCAGCCAGCGCGCAGAGTGTCTGGCCGTTGGCCAGGGCGATACGGACTTCGCTGGGGCCGTCGCTGGCGGGCAGGATTTGTTCGATCTGCCCTTCCAGGCTGTTATCGAGATCTGCGCAGGCAGAGGAGGCAGGGTGCAATTTCAGCCAGCCCGCCTTGATCAGAGCGACCACTGGGCTGCCGATGTCCAGTTGCAGCCGCTCGGTACTGTCACGGGTGATCTGTGCCTGCAGGCGCACACCGCCGGGCAGCTCGATGGCGATGAGGTCGTTGTGGCCCTGCGCGACGATGGCGCAGACGCGGCCGGCCAGTTGGTTGCGTGCACTGGTGCGCAGCATCAGGCGGCCAAGCAATTGCAGGTCGGCATCGTCATCGGCGGCCTGCAGTACCTGCGCCTGTAGCGCCTGCAGGCGTTGATGCAATGCCAGCAGACGTTCGCCAGCGGCTGTCAGCCGTGCGCCGCCGCCACCCTTGCCGCCAACACTGCGGCTGACCAGCGGTTGTTCGGAGAGGTTGTTCAACTCGTCGATGGCGTCCCAGGCGGCCTTGTAACTGAGGCCGGCGGCCTTGGCGGCTCGGGTGATGGAGCCCTGTTCGGCGATCTGCTCCAGCAGGGCCAGACGTTTCGGGCGGCGGCTGAGCAATTGGGCTAGGGGATCGAGTTGCGACATGGTTTCCGAGCGGTTGAGGGCAGTGCCGGGCACGGTGCGTGACTGCGCTTGGCACGTCAAGTCAGCCATCGCCCGGTCGTGGTGTGCGGGCCAGGCAGTAGACATCGACGCGCAGGGCGCCTGCTCGGCGCAGCAGGTTGGCAAGAATGCCAGCAGTCGCGCCGGTGGTGAGCACATCATCGATCAGCGCCAGGTGGCAGTCAGTGATCCTGGCGTTGCTCTCCAGGGTAAAGGCCTGGCGCAGGTTGCGCTTGCGCGTAGCAGCGTCCAATCCCTGCTGTGCGGGAGTGTCCACGCGGCGTTGCAGCCAGTCATCGCGAACCGGCAGGTTCAGGCTGGTGCCAAGCCAGTCGGCCAGCATCTGCGCCTGGTTGAAACCACGGCGGCGCTGACGCTGACGTGCCAGGGGCACGGGTAGCAGCGTGTGCGGGCGCGGCAGGCCCTCGTCGTAGGCATGTGTCAGATGTTCGGCCAATAGCTCGGCGAGCAGGCGGCCGTATGGCCATTGCGCCTGGTGCTTGAAGCGAGTGATCAGGTTGTCGACCGGGAAGGCGTAGCGCCAGGGCGCTTCCACGCGGGTGAAACTCGGCGGCTTTGATTGGCAGGCGCCGCAGATCAGGTCGTGAGCGGGTAGCGGAACCGCACAGACCTGACACTGCGCACCGAGCCAGGGCAGTTCGGATTCGCAAGCCGTGCAGATGTTGTGCGTGGGGTGATCGGTGGCTTCGTCGCAAAGCTGGCAGTGGCGGCGCTGACGTAGCCAGACAGGGCGTTGCAGCGATGACAGATCGAGTGGAGGCATGGCAGCTCGTCCGTGAGCGAAAGCCCTGAGCCTAGTTGGCCATCAGCGAATCAGCCAACCCATCACCACCAACCCGAGAAACAGCCAGATCACCCCGCCGATGATCGAGCCGCGCAACAACGAGCGAGCGCCGCTGAAAAGAAACAGCAGGCCGATGATCAGCAGGATGATGCTGAAGATCGATACGTCCATACCGATGGCCCTGGCCAGGCCATGGAGAAAATCATCGATGGCATCGGCCATGGCACCCAGCACGCCGGACAGCATGTCGACGATGAAGCGGATGGCGCGGCCCAGCGCTTCGCCGAGCCCTTCGAAAAAACCTTCTACCTGCATGCAGAACATCCTGTTGGAGGGGTAAGCATTTGGCCTTGTGCCATGACATAAGTTCTATTGGTTGATAAGTGATCAAATGTAAACCTGTGTCTTAATCATGGTTGACAGCATCCAATCGCCACTTATGATGGCCAAAGCCTGAATGCCCCCTGTGGGCCTGACAACAGATGCCACCAAGCGTCGAAGGACTTCTCTGATGAGCGCAACCGCTGAAATCACCACCCGCCACGACTGGAGCCTCACCGAGGTTCGCGCGCTGTTCGAGCAGCCTTTCAACGACCTGCTGTTCCAGGCGCAGACCGTCCATCGCCAGCACTTCGACGCCAATCGCGTTCAGGTCTCGACGCTGCTATCGATCAAGACCGGCGCCTGTCCGGAAGACTGCAAGTACTGCCCGCAGTCAGGCCACTACAACACCGGCCTGGACAAGGAAAAGCTGATGGAGGTGCAGAAGGTGCTGCAGGCCGCCGCCGAGGCCAAGGCCATCGGCTCGACCCGCTTCTGCATGGGCGCGGCGTGGAAGCACCCGTCCGCCAAGGACATGCCCTACGTGCTGGAGATGGTCAAGGGCGTGAAGACGCTCGGCCTGGAAACCTGCATGACTCTTGGTCGCCTCGATCAGGAGCAGACCCAGGCGCTGGCTGACGCAGGCCTGGACTACTACAACCACAATCTCGACACCTCGCCGGAGTTCTACGGCAACATCATCACCACCCGTACCTATGGCGAGCGCCTGCAGACCCTGGCCTACGTGCGCGAGGCGGGGATGAAGATCTGCTCGGGCGGTATCCTCGGCATGGGCGAGTCGGTGGACGATCGCGCCGGGCTACTGATCCAGCTGGCCAACCTGCCGGAGCACCCGGAGAGCGTGCCGATCAACATGTTGGTCAAGGTCAAGGGTACCCCGCTGGCCGAGGAGAAGGATGTCGACCCGTTCGACTTCATCCGCACCTTGGCCGTGGCACGCATCATGATGCCCAAGTCCCATGTGCGCCTGTCCGCTGGCCGCGAGGCGATGAACGAGCAGATGCAGGCCCTGGCCTTCATGGCTGGCGCCAACTCGATCTTCTATGGCGAGAAGCTGCTGACCACCGCTAACCCGCAGGCGGACAAGGACATGGCCCTGTTCAAGCGCCTCGGCATCAAGCCGGAAGAGCGGGAAGAGCACGCCGACGAAGTGCACCAGGCAGCCATCGAGCAGGCACTGGTCGAGCAGCGCGATTCCAAGCTGTTCTACAACGCCGCCTCGGCCTGAAATTTCTCAATGTAGGTGCGAGCTCTGCTTTGCGAACGTCGATCCATCGTCGTTCGCGGCACTTGCTCCTACGGACACTGCCTATGTCTTTCGATCTCGCAGCCCGCCTGGCCGAACGCCAGGCCGCCGACCTGTACCGTCGCCGTCCGCTATTGCAGACCCCACAGAGGCCGCAGGTCAGGGCGGACGATCAGGAACTGCTGGCGTTCTGCTCCAACGACTATCTCGGCCTGGCCAGTCACCCCGAGGTGATTCGCGCGATGCAGCAGGGCGCGGAGCAATGGGGCGTCGGCGGTGGTGCATCGCACCTGGTCATTGGCCACAGCACCCCACACCATGAACTGGAGGAGGCGCTGGCCGCATTCACCGGTCGGCCGCGTGCGCTGCTGTTTTCCACTGGCTACATGGCCAACCTGGCTGTCGTCACCGCACTGTTGGGGCAGGGCGACAGCGTGCTGGAAGATCGCCTCAACCACGCCTCGCTGCTCGATGCTGGCCTGCTCTGCGGCGCGCGATTTTCCCGTTACCTGCACAACGATGCGGTGAGCCTGGCCAACCGCTTGCGCAAGGCCACAGGCAACAGCCTGGTGGTCACCGATGGTGTGTTCAGCATGGACGGCGATCTGGCCGACCTGCCTGCGTTGTGCGCCGAGGCGCGCGCCGCCGGAGCCTGGGTGATGGTCGACGATGCTCATGGCTTTGGCCCGCTGGGCGCCACCGGTGGCGGTATCGTCGAGCACTTCGGTCTGGGGCCGGATGATGTGCAGGTACTGGTCGGTACCCTGGGCAAGGCCTTTGGCACCGCCGGTGCGTTCGTCGCCGGCAGCGAGGAGCTGATCGAAACCCTGATCCAGTTCGCTCGCCCCTACATCTACACCACCAGTCAGCCGCCGGCGGTGGCCTGCGCCACGCTGAAAAGCCTGGAGTTGCTGCGCAGTGAAAGCTGGCGCCGGGAACATCTGAACCGGTTGATCGCACGATTTCGTCAGGGCGCCGCCGAGATTGGTCTGAGCCTGATGGACAGTCCCACGCCGATTCAACCGATTCTGGTGGGCGACAGCGCGCGTGCGCTGAAACTTTCGGCGCTGCTCAAGGCGCGCGGTCTTCTGGTCGGCGCCATTCGCCCGCCAACCGTACCGGCTGGCAGCGCTCGCTTGCGCGTGACCCTGTCCGCTGCGCACAGCGATGCACAGCTCGAACGCTTGCTCGACGCGTTGGCCGAGTGCTGGCCGCAGGTGCAGGCCGATGCGTGAGCAGTTGATCCTGCTGCCGGGTTGGGGCCTGAAGGGTGCCGTGCTGCAACCGCTGGCCGAGGCGCTGGGCGGCGAAATTCAGGTGCCGGCCCTGCCGCGACTGAGCAGTGCTGCGGCTGCCGATTGGCTGGATGAGCTGGATACGCGCCTGCCGCATGACTGCTGGTTGGCCGGCTGGTCGCTCGGCGGCATGCTGGCCAGCGCCCTGGCTGCCCGTCGCGGCGAGCGCTGCCGTGGCCTGATCACCCTGGCCAGCAATGCCTGTTTCGTCGCCAGCGATGCCTGGTCGACGGCAATGCCGGCGCAGACCTATGCAGCTTTCTATCAGGGTTGTCAGGAGAATGTCGGCGCAACCCTCAAGCGCTTCGCCATGCTCTGTGCTCAGGGCTGCGCCGACACGCGTGGTCTGTCACGACAGCTGCACGGCAATCTGGCGTGCAGCGATGAGGCCTCTTTGCTGGCCGGGTTGCGCCTGCTGGCGAACCTCGACAATCGCGCCACGCTGGCCAGTTTTGCCGGGCCCCAACTGCACCTGCTGGCCGAGCAGGACGCGCTGGTGCCGGTTGCGGCCGCTGATGCACTGCTGGCGCTTTTGCCAACTGGTGAAGTGGACGTGGTCGAAGCTTGCGGGCATGCCTTCGTGCTCGACCAGGCGGACACCCTGGCAACGTTGATGCTCGACTTTATCCGCGAGGCTAGCGATGCCTGAACATCCCGGGGTGCTGCAGGGGCGTGGTGCGCACGGCACACCCTACGGTGATGCGGCGTTGCCGGACAAACGTCAGGTCGCGGCGTCCTTCTCCCGGGCGGCCGCGAGCTACGACGCGGTGGCCGAGTTGCAGCGCAACGTCGGCACGCAGCTGCTGGCGCGCTTGCCGGCTGCGCTACAACCACATCGTTGGCTGGATCTGGGATGCGGCACGGGCTATTTCACACGCGCGTTGGCTGAGCGCTACGTTCAGGGCGAAGGGCTGGCTGTGGATATTGCCGAAGGCATGCTGCAGCACGCCAGGCCGCGAGGTGGCGCTGTGCACTTTATTGCCGGCGACGCCGAATCTCTGCCCTTGCAGAATGTTAGCGTCGATCTGCTGTTCTCCAGCTTGGCGCTGCAATGGTGCTCGGACTTCCCGCGTGTATTGAACGAGGCAAGTCGCGTGCTGCGTCCCGGCGGTGTGCTGGCTTTTTCCAGCCTGTGCGTGGGCACGCTGCAGGAGCTGCGTGACAGCTGGCTGGCGGTCGATGGCTTCGTCCACGTCAATCGCTTCCGCCATTTCCAGGACTATCAGCACATGTGCACGGTCAGTGGCCTGCAGGTGCTGGTGCTGCAATGTGAAGCGCAAGTTCTGCACTTCCCCGATCTGCGTAGCCTGACCACCTCGCTGAAGGATCTCGGCGCGCACAACCTCAACCCGGGGCGTCCGGGCGGGCTGACGGGACGCTCGCGCATTCGCGCGTTGGTCGCGGCCTACGAGCGCTTCCGTCAGCCCGATGGACTGCCGGCCACCTATCAGGTGGTGTACGGCGTTTTGCAAAAGCCGCTTTAGTTGTTCGCGCATAGCGTGCATTGATCAAGGAGTTGCCATGGCCCATGCCTACTTTGTGACTGGCACCGATACAGAAGTCGGCAAGACCACCATCGCCGCTGGCCTGCTGCATGCGGTGCGCCTGCGAGGTCTGAGCACTGCGGCGGCCAAGCCGGTAGCCTCTGGTTGCACGCGAACTGCCGAAGGGCTGCGCAACGACGACGCGCTGGCACTGCTCGCGCAGTGTTCGCTGCCGCTGCGTTATGAAGAGGTCAACCCGCTGGCCTTCGAACCAGCCATAGCCCCTCATCTGGCCGCGCGTGAGGTAGGCGTGACGCTGAATGTCGCGGGCCTGCTGGAGCCTGTCCGAAGCGTTCTCGCCCAGGGGGCTGATTTTTCTCTGGTGGAAGGCGCCGGTGGCTGGCGCGTACCGCTAGCCGGCGCAGAAAACCTTTCGGATCTGGCCATTGCTCTGGGGTTGCCGGTGATCCTCGTGATCGGCGTGCGCCTCGGTTGCATCAACCACGCGTTGCTCAGTGCCGAGGCAATCGAACGTGACGGTCTAAAATTGGCCGGATGGATCGCCAATATCGTCGACCCGCACACTGCGCGTCTTGAAGAGAATCTGGCGACCCTTGCCGAGCGCATGCCGGCGCCCTGTGTGGGGCGCGTGCCTCGTCTGCCGAGTGCATCGGCCGAAGCGGTTGCGAAGCACCTCGATCTCGCGCGGTTGGCAGGCTGGTAATAAACAGCAACGCGACCATAGCCTTTTATCTGTACGTTTTTTAGCCGATTTCTGCTTCAATGATGACTGTCAGGTTCTAATTCCCGCTGGGAGCCATAGATGGAAATCTCCACCAGTGCATTCAATTCGGGGTTGAGCGGCATCCAGGCCGGCCAGCGTCGTGTCGATCAGGCTGCCAGTGATATCGCCAGCAACACCATCAATCCGTCGCAGCCAGTCAGCCAGACTCCGCCGCAGAATCAGGTCAGTGCCAGTTCGCAAGTCACGGAGCGGGATCGCCCTGACCTGACGGAAAGCCTCGTGGCGTTGCGCGTGGGCGAGAACGAAGTGCGCGCCAATGCCCGCGTCGTCGATACTGCCGACGAGGTTCTGGGAACGCTGATCGACACGCGCGCATAAGCCGTTTCACCCTGGCCGCGCGGAGGCGGCCCGCAGCAGGGCAGGAGGACGCTCATGCAGATCGGCAACAGCCTGCCGTCTTTCACTCCTGCACCCTCTTTTGCGCCGGCCAGGCCGCTGTCGCCTGATGTTTCCCCCGATATTGCCCGTGCCGATCTGGCACCTGTTGCTGCACCGCAGGAGCAGCAAGCGGATTCCCCTGCGTCCGAACGTGAAGAGGCTGATCGAGCACCAGCCGATGGCGCGGGTGGCAATGGCGAACCGAGCCCGCAGGAGTTGCGTCGGCAACAACTGGAAATCGCTGATCTGGTACAGCGTGATCGCGAAGTCAGAACTCACGAGCAAGCGCATGCCGCTTTAGGCGGGCAATATGCCGGCGCACCCACCTACGGATTCAGGCGTGGGCCGGATGGTCAGAGTTACGCCGTCTCCGGTGAGGTCAGCATCGATACCGCGCCCGTCCCCAACGACCCCGAGGCGACGCTGCGCAAGATGGAAATCGTCTTGCGCGCTGCGCTCGCGCCCATCGAGCCCTCGCCACAGGACTTGCGTGTAGCCGCTCTGGCCCAGGCGCAGGCGGCTCAGGCACGCGTCGAGCTGGCCGAGCAGCGTCGCGAAGAGGCCACCGCTGCAGTCGACGCGCGCAAGGCGCGTGACGACTCCGAACAGGTCGAGAAGGAACCCTCCTCGTCGACGCAGCAGCCTCTGCCGTCAGCGCCTAATCTTGATCTGTATCGGCGTCTGGGTGAGTCGTCCGCGCCGCAGCCGAGCATCGATCTGGTCGCGTAGTCGGCCGATTGGCAGTGCTTGACAAGGGGGTGGCGTAAACGTATGTTTCAAACGCCTGTTTGACTGCTTTGGCCGCAACCTGCTGGCCAAGCAACTGGGAGTGATCCCAAAAGCGACCGACAAGCCGGTCCCCCTAACAACTAGGAATCCACCGCAGAGGTTTACCGTTATGCCTGACTACAAGGCCCCCTTGCGTGACATTCGTTTCGTTCGCGACGAACTGCTGGGTTACGAAGCGCACTACCAGAGCCTCCCTGGCTGCCAGGACGCTACTCCAGACATGGTCGATGCCATCCTCGAGGAAGGCGCCAAGTTCTGTGAGCAGGTTCTGGCACCGCTGAACCGTGTGGGTGACACCGAGGGCTGCACCTGGAGCGAATCCGGCGTGAAAACCCCGACCGGCTTCAAAGAGGCTTATCAGCAGTTCGTGGAAGGCGGCTGGCCGAGCCTGGCTCATGACGTCGAGCACGGCGGCCAAGGCCTGCCGGAATCGCTCGGTCTGGCTGTCAGCGAGATGGTCGGTTCGGCCAACTGGTCCTGGGGCATGTATCCCGGCCTGAGCCACGGTGCGATGAACACCCTGAGCGCGCACGGTACCGACGAGCAGAAGCACACCTACCTGACCAAGCTGGTTTCCGGCGAGTGGACCGGCACCATGTGCCTGACCGAGCCGCATTGCGGCACCGACCTGGGCATGCTGCGTACCAAGGCTGAACCGCAGGCCGACGGCAGCTACAAGGTCACCGGTACCAAGATCTTCATTTCTGCGGGTGAGCACGACATGGCCGATAACATCGTCCACATCGTTCTGGCCCGCCTACCCGATGCACCGGCCGGTACCAAAGGTATCTCGCTGTTCATCGTGCCGAAGTTCCTGCCCAACGCCGACGGTGGCGTAGGCGAGCGCAACGCCGTTTCCTGTGGCTCCATCGAACACAAGATGGGCATCCACGGCAACGCCACCTGCGTGATGAACTTCGACGGTGCGACCGGCTTCCTGATCGGTCCGGCCAACAAAGGCCTGAACTGCATGTTCACCTTCATGAACACCGCTCGCCTGGGTACCGCGCTGCAAGGCCTGGCCCACGCCGAAGTCGGGTTCCAGGGTGGCATCAAGTACGCTCGCGAGCGTCTGCAGATGCGTTCGCTGACTGGCCCGAAAGCGCCGGAAAAAGCCGCTGACCCGATCATCGTGCATCCGGACGTACGTCGCATGCTGCTGACCATGAAGGCGTTCGCCGAAGGCAACCGCGCCATGGTCTACTTCACCGCCAAGCAGGTGGACATCGTTCAGCACAGCCAGAACGAAGAAGAGAAGAAAGCCGCCGATGAGCTGCTGGCTTTCCTGACGCCGATCGCCAAGGCCTTCATGACCGAAGTGGGCTTCGAGTCCGCCTCCCACGGCATGCAGATCTACGGTGGCCACGGCTTCATCAGCGAGTGGGGCATGGAGCAGAACCTGCGTGACTGCCGCATCTCCATGATGTACGAAGGCACCACCGGCGTTCAGGCGCTCGACCTGCTGGGCCGCAAGGTGTTGATGACTCAGGGCGGCGCTCTGAAGAACTTCACCAAGATCGTCCACAAGTTCTGCCAGGCCAACGAAGGCAACGACGCCGTCAAGGAATTCGTCGAGCCGCTGGCCAAGCTGAACAAGGAGTGGGGCGACATCACCATGAAGATCGGCATGGCCGCGATGAAAGATCGCGAGGAAGTCGGTGCCGCCTCCGTGGACTATCTGATGTACTCCGGTTACGCCTGCCTGGCCTACTTCTGGGCCGACATGGCGCGTCTGGCTGCCGAGAAACTGGCTGCTGGCACTGGCGACGAAGCTTTCTACAAGGCCAAGCTGCAGACCGCTCGCTTCTACTTCGCGCGCATCCTGCCGCGTACCCGCACGCATGTCGAAGCCATGCTGTCGGGCGCTAGCAACCTGATGGAGATGGATGAAGAGCACTTCGCGCTCGGTTTCTAAGTCTCTCTCGCTCAAGCGACAACGCCGCCCTCAGAGGCGGCGTTGTCGTTTTTGCACTGGGCATTGAAGTGAATGTCGCATCCTGTCGCTGTTTTCAAGAGTCGAAGCAGGCAGAATGCCTTCATCTCTCGTTCGGGATGCCAGCGTGATCCGTCCGGCCAATCTGCGCCTCAGCCATTTCTACTCGTCGTTGCCTTTGCTGGTCGGCGGGTTGGTGGCTGCACGCTTGCCGGTACTGAGCGAGTTCTTCATCTCTCTATTCAATGTCTTGCCGACCCTGCTGTTGCTGCTCGGCGGCGCGTTCTGTCTGGTCTATGGGCGCCAGCGTGAAGTCTTTCTGCTGCTGGTGTTGTATGTCGGTTACTTCCTGCTGGATATCCAGATCGACCACTTTCGCGATAGCGGGCAGGTGCGTGACGACGCGGCGCTGGTTTTCCATCTGATCTGCCTGCTGTTGCCGCTGCTCTACGCGCTCTATGGCTGCTGGGAGGAGCGCTCGCATCTGCTGCAGGACATCTTCGCCCGCGCGCTGGTGCTGTTGGCGGTCAGCGCGGTGGCTTTCGGCCTGGGGCGGCGTTACCCACAGGGAATCGCTGACTGGCTGGCGCAGATTCACTGGCCATCGCTGCACGGCGCCTGGATGAGCCTGGCACAGTTGGTGTACCTGGCGTTTCTGGTCGCGTTCATCGCACTGCTGATGCAGTACCTGCGTCGCCCACGGCCGCTGCATGCTGCGCAGTTGGTGGGACTTCTCGGGCTGCTGTGGATGCTGCCGCAGGTGTTCATCCTGGCCAACGCGCTGCAGGTGATGATCAGCATGGTGATGCTCATGCTGGTCGCCGCGGTTGCGCACGAGGCCTACCAGATGGCTTTCCGTGACGAGCTGACCGGTTTGCCTGGGCGACGTGCGCTCAATGAGCGTCTGCAGCGCCTGGGCCGCGATTATGTGATCGCCATGGTCGACGTCGACCATTTCAAGAAATTCAACGATACCCACGGCCATGATGTCGGCGATCAGGTGCTGCGCCTGGTCGCCAGCCAACTGCGCAAGGTCGCTGGTGGCGGCAAGGCGTATCGCTATGGCGGTGAGGAATTCACCCTGCTGTTTCCAGGCAAGAGCCTGGAGCAGTGTTTGCCGCACCTGGAGGCGGTACGCCTGGCCATCGAGCAGTACCGCATGCAACTGCGAGACAAGCAGAGTCGGCCGCGCGACGACCAGGAGGGTAAGCAGCGCCGTGCCGGCAAGACGGCTAGCGAAGTCTCGGTGACCGTGAGCATGGGGGTTGCCGAGCGTCAGGCTGAGCAGCGCAGCCCGCAGGAGGTGATCAAGGAAGCGGACAAGGCGCTGTACAGCGCCAAGGCGGCTGGGCGCAATTGCATCCGCAGTGCCGGGCAACGGCGGGGCGCCGTCAAGCTGGCGCCGGGGCGTGAATAGATACCTGGCAGACGAATGGTCGCGGCCATTTTCGGCTTTTTGGCAGGGTGTTTTCAGGTCAAGTACTTGGTGACCTTATATGAATCATTGGTCACAACACGACCCTATGTGTCTATAAAGTTGTTCCAGTAAACTCGGCCATCTCACGTAAGTCCGTTTTCTGAGGATGAGTCATGGCCGATTACAAAGCCCCCCTGCGCGACATGCGCTTCGTGCTCAATGAAGTATTCGAAGTATCCAAGCTCTGGGCCGAGCTGCCGGCCCTGGCCGAGGTGGTCGATGCCGATACCGCCAGCGCCATCCTGGAAGAAGCCGGCAAGGTCACCGCGGGCAGCATCGCCCCGTTGAACCGCAGCGGCGACGAGGAAGGTTGCTCCTGGGACAACGGCGCGGTGAAAACCCCGGCTGGTTTCCCCGAGGCTTACCAGACCTATGCCGAAGGCGGCTGGGTCGGCGTGGGTGGCTCGCCCGAGTTCGGCGGCATGGGTATGCCCAAAGTGATCGGCGCCCAGGTCGAGGAGATGGTCAACTCGGCCAGCCTGTCTTTCGGCCTGTATCCGATGCTGACTGCCGGTGCCTGCCTGTCGATCCTCAACCACGCCAGCGAAGAGTTGAAGGCGCAGTACCTGCCGAACATGTACGCCGGCGTCTGGGCAGGTTCCATGTGCCTGACCGAGCCGCACGCCGGCACCGACCTGGGCATCATCCGTACCAAGGCCGAACCTCAGGCCGATGGCAGCTACAAGATCAGCGGTACCAAGATCTTCATTACCGGTGGCGAGCACGACCTGACTGAGAACATCATCCATCTGGTGCTGGCCAAGCTGCCGGACGCGCCGGCAGGGCCGAAGGGCATCTCGCTGTTCATCGTGCCGAAAATGATGGTCAATGCCGACGGTTCACTGGGTGAGAACAACTCGCTGGGCTGCGGCTCCATCGAGCACAAGATGGGTATCAAGGCTTCGGCCACCTGCGTGATGAACTTCGACGGAGCCACCGGTTATCTGGTTGGCGAGGTGAACAAGGGCCTCAATGCCATGTTCACCATGATGAACTACGAGCGCCTGGGCGTCGGCATCCAGGGGCTGTCCCTGGGCGAGCGCAGTTACCAGAGCGCCGTCGAATACGCCCGTGAGCGCATCCAGAGTCGTGCGCCGACCGGCCCGGTAGCCAAGGACAAAGCGGCTGACCCGATCATCGTGCATCCCGACGTGCGCCGTATGTTGCTGACCATGAAGGCGCTGAACGAGGGTGGTCGCGCCTTCTCCAGCTACGTCGCCATGCAGCTCGATACCGCCAAGTACAGCGAGGACAAGGCAACCGCCAAGCGCGCCGACGAGTTGGTGGCGCTGCTGACCCCGGTGGCCAAGGCCTTCCTCACCGATATGGCGCTGGAAACCACCGTGCACGGCCAGCAGATTTTCGGCGGCCACGGCTTCATCCGCGAGTGGGGTCAGGAGCAGCTTGTTCGGGATTGCCGTATCACCCAGATCTACGAAGGCACCAATGGTATCCAGTCGTTGGATCTGATGGGACGCAAGATCGTCGGCAGTGGTGGCAGCTTCTACGCGCACCTGGCTGACGAGATCAAGGCCTTCATCGCTTCGGCCGATGCCAGCCTCGGTGAGTTCACCAGGCCGCTGGCCGCCGCCGTGCAAAACCTCGACGAGCTGACCGCCTGGGTGCTGGATCGTGCCAAGGGCAACCCCAACGAAATCGGCGCTGCGTCGGTGGAGTACCTGCATGTGTTCGGCTACACCACCTATGCCTACATGTGGGCGTTGATGGCGCGTGCCGCCTTGGGCAAGGAAGGTCAGGACGAGTTCTACGCCAGCAAGCTCGGCACTGCACGCTTCTACTTCGCTCGCCTGTTGCCGCGTATTCACTCGCTGAGTGCGTCGGTCAGGGCTGGCAGTGAAAGCTTGTACCTGCTGAACGCTGAGCAGTTCTAAGTACTGCGTAAAACAAAAGCCCCGGCCATGGTGCCGGGGCTTCTGCATTTTCAGCCGTTAGAAAATCTCGTACGGAAACTCGATGATCAGGCGTACCTGATCGGAGGACACGTCGGACTTGCCGTTGCCAATGCGGTGGGTGGCCTGACGCAGCTTGAAGGATAGATCCTTGGCCGGGCCGCTTTGTACGACGTAGCCCACGGCGAGATCGCGTTCCCAGTGGTCTTCGCTGTCGGCGTAATAGGCGTAAGGGCTGCTCGGATCCATCTTGCTGCCATCGACATCGGTGCCGCGAATGTAACGGGCGTGGAAGGTCAGGCCAGGGATGCCGTAGCTGGCCATGTTGAGGTCGTAGAACAGGCCCCATGAGCGTTCGTTCGGGCCGTTGAAGTCTACCAGTTGCGAGGAGTTGGCCAGGTAGATCGAGTCATGGTAGGTGCCAGGACCCATGCCCAGGTAGTCGAACGGCTGGTCGCCATTGATGCGTTGGTGGGTCAGCTTGAAGGTGTGCGCACCAACGGTATAGGCCGCAGCGAACGACCAGGCGGTAACGCCGATTTCGCCTGCGAGCTTGCGACCTTCATCGTTCGAGCGGTAGATGTTGAAGTCGAAATTCAGGCTCTGATCGTCGCTCAACGGATAGGTGTAGTTGGTGTTGGCGTAGTACTGGCGCCAGATGTCCTTGTACTCGGAGCCGTAGAGGCTGACGCTGAGATTGTCGGTGATGGCGTAGTTGCCGCCGACGAAGTCCACTGTATCGGTGCTGACCCCTGCGTAGGATGCGTAGAAGTCGTCGTCGCTATTGGTGCTGTTGAAGTCCTTGGACGCGGTCATGTGCCCGGCTTCGAGATCCAGACCAGTCCACTCCGAGCTGGTCAGCCAGAAGCCGGTAGCGGTGCCTGGAACCAGGCGTGCATCGGCTGGCGCGAATACCGGGTTGTAGGGGCGCAGGTTGTTGCCATAACGCAGCTCGGTGTTGGACAGGCGCATCTTCACCGATGCCCCCGCAGAGCCTGCGGCGTCCTTGGTGCCTTCGGTATCCGGTACCAACACACCGGCCCGGCCGGAATAACCACGACCACCATCTAACTTGATCGCCGAGTAGGCGCTCAAGTCGACACCGAAGCCGACGGTGCCCTGGGTGTAGCCGGATTGATAGTCGAGACGAAGACCCTGGCCCCACTCGCGACGATCAGCGCTGCCGCTGTGGCCGTCGTGGTGCCAATAGATGTTGCGGGTCATGAACTTCAGGCTGCTGTCTTCGATGAAGCCCTGGCTCTCGGCCTGGCTGGCAAGGGCCAGTGGTGCGCTCGTGGTAGCGCTGATGGCCATGGCCAGTAGTGTTTTTCTGCTCAATGACATGACTTGCTCTCCGTATGTTCTTAGACATCGTTGGCGGCAGAGAAAGGGACGTCGCGTCCTCCCTTGATCAGACGAGAGTGTTGAAAGGGCCGATGTGCGGCCGTGAAGCAGCGAAATCCCCCAATGGCTCGTCAGAAACGAACCTCGGCGGAGGTTACGGAGGCAGGGATAGCGCGGATGGGTGAGAGCGACACTGATTGGCCAGAAACCGACCTGATGGCGCATAGCAATCGGTTTGGCGTCGTTTTCGGCACTGTGCTGCGCTTTTTACGGCAGCGCCGTCAGTAGGGTGTATCTGGCTTTAATGTATATACATTTCGATGGGTCGTGGCTGACCACACTGGCTCGGTCGGAATCACCGCAGCTCATCCTTGCTTCTGTTATCCATGGTCAGCGTCCAATAGAAACTAGAATTGAGTTGGTATAAGGCGAGGAATTGAACTCTGCCTTGACGCTCCAGTTTCTGCCTTATATTGTATATACAAATTGATTGCGGAGAATCCCATGTCGAATGAACCAATGCCTAGGCAGCTCTGGCGCGACATGCAGGTTTTCGATGGTCTGGCGCAGTTGGGCGAAGCGATGACCGTACTGGTAGCCGATGGGCGCATCGCCGGGCTATGGCCGGCGCGTGAGTTCGACGAAGCGCATGCCAGGGGCGCAGTCGAAGCTGGGCGAGGTGGAGTGATGACCCCCGGCCTGGTCGATTGCCATACCCACCTGGTCTATGCCGGGAATCGTGCCGGCGAATTCGAGCAGCGCCTGGAAGGCTTGAGTTACGCCGAGATCGCCAAGGCCGGTGGTGGCATTCTCAGTAGCGTGCGTGCCACCCGCGCTGCCAGCGAGAGCGAACTGATCGCCGCCAGTCTGCCGCGTCTCGATGCACTGTTGGCCGATGGCGTGACCACGGTGGAGATCAAGTCCGGCTATGGTCTGACGGTAGCCGATGAACTGAAGATGCTGCGCGTGGCGCGCCGCCTCGGCGAGCTGCGTCCTGTGCGTGTGATCACCACGCTGCTTGGCGCCCATGCCTTGCCGCCGGAATATGCCGGTCGAGCCGACGACTACGTGAGCTTGGTCTGCGATGAAATGATCCCGGCTGCCGTCGCTGAGGGGCTGGCCGATGCGGTGGATGTGTTCTGCGAGGGCATCGGTTTTTCCCCGGCACAATGTGAGCGCATCTATCGAGCGGCCAAGGTGCACGGTCTGGCGATCAAGGCCCATGCCGAGCAGTTGTCCAACCTTGGGGGTAGCGCTCTGGCTGCACGCTATGGCGCGCTGTCCGCCGACCATATCGAATACCTCGACGAAGCTGGTGTGCGCGCCATGGCAGAAGCCGGCACTGTCGCCGTGCTGCTGCCTGGAGCTTTTCAGGTATTGCGCGAAACCCAGTTGCCGCCCATCGATCTGCTGCGCCAATACGGCGTCCCCATGGCCGTGGCCAGCGATGCCAACCCCGGCACTTCGCCGATCTGCCTGCCCACGCTGATGGCGCACCTGGCTTGCACACTATTCCGTCTCACTCCGAGCGAGGCGCTGGCTGGCATGACCGCAAACGGCGCCCGCGCACTTGGTCTACCCGAGCTGGGGCGTATCGCTGTCGGTGCACCTGCTGATCTCTGCGTCTGGGACATTCAGCAACCGGCCGAGCTGGCCTATGCGGTGCAGGCCGGACGCCTGCGTCAGCGCGTGTTCAACGGAGCCATCACTCATGCTTGCTGATCGTCATTCGATGGAGGTGTGGGGCGGGCGCATTGATCCCGAAGCTGACAGTGCTCGCTGGCATCAGCGTATCCAGGCGCTGGCCGAGGGCGGCGAATCGGGCTTGGTACTGCTGGGCTTTGCCTGCGATGAAGGCGTGCGTCGCAATCAGGGGCGCGTGGGCGCCGCAGGCGGGCCATTGGCGCTGCGCAAGGCTCTGGCCAATCTGGCCTGGCACCGTCTGCCGCCGGCTTATGACGTAGGCGATGTCTGCTGTGAGGATGGCGATCTGGAGGCGGCGCAGGCGCGCCTCGCTCATAGCGTTTGCGCGCTGCTGGACGCCGGCCACCTGCCGCTGGTACTCGGCGGCGGGCACGAAGTGGCGTTCGGCAGTTGGTCAGGCCTGGCTGAACATCTGAGTCGGAAGGCCGCCCCACGGAAGGCCGTCCCACGAATCGGCATCGTCAACTTCGATGCGCATTTCGACCTGCGTGACCCGGCCCATGTGCATTCCTCCGGCACGCCGTTCGCGCAGATTGCCGAGCAGAGCACGGCGCGCGGCTGGCCGTTCCGCTACGCCTGCCTGGGCGTCAGCCGCGCCAGCAATACCCGTGCGCTGTTTGCCCGCGCTGCCGAACTGAACGTGCTGGTGCGCGAGGATCACGAGATTCGTGAGTCGACCCTCGATGCTATCGGCGCCGAGCTCGACGCCTTCGCTGCCGACTGCGATGCGCTCTACCTGACCATCGATATCGACGTGTTGCCCGCCTGCGAAGCGCCTGGTGTCAGCGCCCCGGCCGTGCGTGGCGTGCGCCTGGAGTTGCTCGAGCCGCTACTCGAACGACTCAAGGCCAGCGGCAAGCTGCGTCTGATCGACTTCGCCGAGCTCAACCCCGAATACGACATCGACAACCGCACCGCCAAGGCGGCAGCGCGCCTGATCCATCTGCTCAGCCTCTGAGCGCCGAACAACAAGAGGAAACCGCTGTGACCACAGGCTATCGCGACATCGAAGTCCGCGCCCCGCGCGGCACTCAGCTCAATGCCAAGAGTTGGCTGACCGAGGCGCCGCTGCGCATGCTGATGAACAACCTCGACCCGGACGTGGCCGAGAACCCCAAGGAGCTGGTGGTCTATGGCGGCATCGGCCGGGCCGCGCGTAACTGGAAGTGTTTCGACAAGATCGTCGAGACGCTCAAGCAGCTCAACGACGACGAGACGCTGCTGGTGCAATCCGGCAAGCCGGTCGGTGTGTTTCGCACCCACAAGGATGCGCCGCGCGTACTGATCGCCAATTCCAACCTGGTGCCGCACTGGGCGAGCTGGGAGCACTTCAACGAACTGGATGCCAAGGGGCTGGCCATGTACGGCCAGATGACCGCCGGCAGTTGGATCTACATCGGTAGCCAGGGCATCGTCCAGGGCACCTATGAAACCTTCGTCGAGGCCGGCCGCCAGCACTACGCTGGCAATCTCAAGGGCCGTTGGGTGCTGACTGCCGGACTCGGCGGCATGGGCGGTGCCCAGCCGCTGGCCGCGACCCTGGCCGGGGCCTGTTCGCTGAACATCGAGTGCCAGCAGTCGCGCATCGACTTCCGCCTGCGCAGCCGTTACGTCGACGAGCAGGCCGCCGACCTCGACGATGCGCTGGCGCGTATCGCCAGGTACACCGGCGAAGGCAAGGCCATTTCCATCGCCCTGCTGGGCAACGCCGCCGAGATATTGCCGGAGCTGGTACGCCGTGGCGTGCGCCCGGACATGGTCACCGACCAGACCAGCGCCCACGACCCGCTCAATGGCTATCTGCCGATCGGCTGGAGCTGGGAGCAATACCGCGACCGAGCACAGACCGACCCGCAAGCAGTGGTCAAAGCCGCCAAGCAGTCGATGGCGGTGCATGTGCAGGCCATGCTCGATTTCCAGAAGAGCGGTGTGCCAATCTTCGACTATGGCAACAACATCCGGCAGATGGCCTTGGAAGAGGGTGTGAGCAATGCTTTCGACTTCCCCGGTTTTGTCCCTGCCTATATTCGTCCGCTGTTCTGCCGTGGTGTCGGCCCGTTCCGCTGGGCGGCGTTGTCTGGCAACCCTGAGGACATCTACAAGACCGACGCCAAGGTCAAGGAGCTGATCCCGGATGACACCCACCTGCACCGCTGGCTGGACATGGCCCGTGAGCGCATCGCCTTCCAGGGCTTGCCGGCGCGTATCTGCTGGGTCGGCCTGGGCCAGCGTGCCAAGCTCGGCCTGGCCTTCAACGAGATGGTGCGTTCGGGTGAGCTGAGTGCGCCGGTGGTGATCGGCCGTGACCATCTTGACTCCGGCTCGGTGGCCAGCCCCAACCGCGAGACCGAAGCGATGATGGACGGCTCCGATGCCGTGTCCGACTGGCCACTGCTCAATGCCCTGCTCAATACCGCCAGTGGCGCGACCTGGGTATCCCTGCATCATGGCGGTGGTGTGGGCATGGGCTTTTCCCAGCACTCCGGCGTGGTGATCGTCTGTGACGGTACCGACGAAGCGGCTGCACGTATCGCCCGTGTGTTGAACAACGATCCGGCCACCGGCGTGATGCGGCATGCTGACGCCGGTTATCAGATCGCTATTGATTGCGCCCGCGAGCAGGGGCTGAACCTGCCGATGATTGGCAAAGGAGAGTAACCGTGACAGCTCTGAATCTGCGCCCCGGCCAACTGACCCTGGCCGACCTGCGTGCCGCCTACCAGGCGCCCGTGCACCTGAGTCTGGATGCCAGCGCCTACGAGGCCATCGACGCCAGCGTCGCCTGCGTCGAAGCGATCATCACCGAGGGCCGTACAGCCTACGGCATCAACACCGGCTTCGGCCTGTTGGCCTCGACCCGCATCGCTAGTCATGACCTGGAAAAACTGCAGCGCTCGCTGGTGCTGTCGCACGCGGCCGGTATTGGCGAGCCGCTGGATGACGCCATGGTGCAGCTGATCATGCTGCTGAAGATCAACAGCCTGGCACGCGGTTTCTCCGGCATACGGCGCAAGGTGATCGAGGCGCTGATCGCCCTGGTTAATGCCGAGGTCTATCCACATATCCCGCTCAAGGGTTCGGTCGGTGCTTCCGGTGACCTGGCGCCGCTGGCGCATATGTCGCTGGTGCTGCTCGGTGAAAGCCAAGCGCGTCACAACGGCCAGTGGCTACCGGCCAGCGAGGCGCTGGCCATCGCCGGTCTGGAGCCGATGACCCTGGCAGCCAAGGAGGGCCTGGCTCTGCTCAATGGTACTCAGGTGTCCACCGCCTACGCGCTGCGCGGGTTGTTCGAGGGTGAAGATCTGTACGCTGCTGCCAGCGTCTGTGGCGCGCTGAGCGTCGAGGCGCTGTTGGGTTCGCGCTCGCCCTTCGATGCGCGTATTCATGGCGCTCGCGGTCAGCGTGGACAGATCGATGCCGCTGCGGCCTATCGCCATCTGCTCGGTGATAGCAGCGAGATCGGCCGTTCCCACGCCGCCTGCGACAAGGTGCAGGATCCCTACTCGTTGCGCTGCCAGCCGCAGGTCATGGGCGCTTGCCTGACCCAATTGCGCCAGGCCGCCGAAGTGCTCGGCGTCGAGGCCAACGCGGTGTCGGATAACCCGCTGGTGTTCGCCGCCGAAGGTGAGGTGATTTCCGGTGGCAACTTCCACGCCGAGCCGGTGGCCATGGCTGCCGACAATATCGCCTTGGCCATCGCCGAGATCGGCTCGCTGTCCGAGCGCCGTATCTCGCTGATGATGGACAAGCACATGTCGCAACTGCCGCCGTTTCTGGTGGCCAATGGCGGGGTCAATTCCGGCTTCATGATCGCCCAGGTCACTGCGGCTGCACTGGCCAGCGACAACAAGGCGCTGGCTCACCCGCATAGCGTCGACAGCCTGCCCACCTCGGCCAACCAGGAAGACCATGTGTCCATGGCGCCTAACGCCGGCAAGCGCCTGTGGGACATGGCCGAAAACACCCGTGGCGTTCTCGCCGTGGAATGGCTAGGTGCCTGCCAGGGCCTGGATTTTCGTGAGGGTCTGAAGAGCACCCCGGTACTGGAACAGGCTCGCCAGGCGCTGCGTGCCAAGGTGCCGTACTACATCGAGGATCGCTTCTTCGCCCCGGACATCGCCGCGGCCAACGCATTGCTCGCCGAGCGTGTGCTGACGCCCTTGCTGCCGGTCGGCATGTTGCCGTCGATGGGGTGATTCGCGTAGCCCGGATTGCATCCGGGTGCCAGAAACGTAGGGCGTACTCGCGAAGCAGTACGCCGTTGGATGTGTGGGACTCTGAACGGCGGACTGTTCGCTGGCGCTCCTTAGTCCGCCCTACGCGCTGTACCGCGACCAGCCCCAGTCGTTTTCCACAAGTGAGAGAGGGGACAAGCTTCGCTATCATCCGCGCACCGGGCATTTCCAAGGAGCTTCCGTGACCAGCACCACCCCGCGCTACAAGGCCATCGAGGATTTTCTGCTCGAGCGTATCCATGACGGCGTCTACCCGGTCAATCACCAGATTCCGCCCGAGGAACAACTGGCACGTGACTTCGCTGTCAGCCGTATGACCGCCAACAAGGCGATTCAGAATCTGGTGCAGAGGGGCTATCTGGTGCGCCAGGCCGGCCTTGGAACATTCGTCACCGACCGCAAGGCCGAATCGCCCCTGCATGAAGTGATGAACATCGCCAGTGAGGTGCGCGGTCGCGGTCACGTCTATGGCAATCGCGTGGTGCGCTGCGAGGCCATCGCCGCCGATGACGAGGTGGCGCTGCGCCTAGGGCTGCGCCTGGGCTCGGAGGTGTTTCACAGCATCCTCGTGCACCTGCAGGACGATCTGCCGATCCAGCTCGAGGACCGCTTCGTCAACCCGCGCTGGGTGCCGCATTATCTGCAAAGCGATTTCACCCGGCAGACGCCCAATGAAGTATTGGTCGCCAGTTGCCCGATTTCGGATGTCGAGCATGTGGTCGAGGCCGTGCTGGTGGATGCGCAAACCGCCGAGCACCTGCAGATCGACCCAGCCATGCCCTGCCTGAGCGTGATCCGTCGCACCTGGTCGGACGATCATCTGATCAGCTACGCGCGGTTGATCCATCCCGGTGACCGCTACAAGCTGCGCTCTCTGCATAAACGCAGAGTGTAGGGTGCGCCATGCGCACCGAGTCTGTGCCAGGGGATATGAACCGACGAAAGCCTTGTGGCGCGCGGCGCACCCTACGTCAATTGCTGATCAACTGATCCACCAGCGAAGGGTCGTCGATAAAGCGATTGCGGGTGCCCTGCAGTGCTTCGATCTTGTCGTTGCGCGCCTTCTCCTCGGCATCCGGCGGATCCATCCGGTGCCAGGCCTTGTACATCGGCACCAGGCCGACGATGGGCAAGCCGTATTCGATGTGCATATAGAAGATGGCACGGGCGATATTGCCCTTGGCTTCGTCGCGCGGCTCCACCAACTGGAAGCTGGTTTTCATGTCGCAGCCGATATCGGCGAATTTGCTTGGCACATCGTCGGCCAGGTCGGCGAACTGCGCATTGCGCCGTACCAGCTCAACGCGCGCCAGGGCCGGATAGTAGTTGTGCAGATCCGCGACGATGTAGGGGTAGCGTGGATTCATGATCGTGCACTGGCGGTCGGTGACGCAGCGCAATGCGCTCTTGAGCTGCTTGCTGCTGTAGATCGGGCTGGCGGTCAGGGTGCCGCTCTCGCGCTGGAAGGTCTGGCCACAGTAGAGGGTCGTGCCGCCATTACCGTAGAGATCCTGCCAGAAGGCCTGCGCGATGGCCTGTTTGACGTCGCCGAGCTGGTTCTGGCCGCTGGCGAGGGAAGGAAGGCTGATGCAGGTTGCCAGGCAACCGAGAAGCAGTGTGACCACGCGCATGTTCGAGCCCCAGTGACCGCCGTTGTCGGGGTCTGTTGTTTTTGTAGGACAAGCTGGAGTCTAGCAAGACGTGCGTCACAAAAAACCACCGGGAGCGGTTTTCGCCGTCGCTTGCCGAGGTCAGTAGGGGAAGATGACAAACCCGCTTGAACGCCGTTTCGCTTGCCGAAGCACGAGCGATGAACCGTGTAAGCCATGGCTTACACGATGTCCCGATTATCGCCACTGTCGGCCGTTCGGGTACGAGCGTACTCTTTCTTCCATGGATTCAGCGCAGGAAGCGCATCGACGAACAGGGACACGCTGGACAGCCACCGGGATGGTGAGCAGATCAAGGATGTCAGGACAACAGTCTGCAAGACCCCGCAATCGCGGGGTTTTCTTTTTTTGCGTTCGGCCCCCGCTCATGCAGGGCGCGCCGCGCTGACTCTTCTTCTCGCCGCAGTTCGTGTAGCTCTTTCAAGCCGCCTGCTGTTCGACGCGCAATTGCTCGAACCAGTCCAGCGTCTCGTCCCACAGGCGCTGCGCCGCAGGGCGGAAATACCCCATATGACCAATATTGCCCAGGCCTTCGGCCTGCGAGTCGAGCGTGAGCGCCTGGTAGGGCGCGTTGACGTAGGCGGCCATGAAGGCATCGCGCGAGGCGGGCGGTGCCCACAGATCATCCAGGGTGTTGAGCGCCACCATCGGGGTCTTCACCTTGGCGAAGCGTTCGGCCAGCCCCGCCATCTGCGGGTCGTCGAAGAAATAGCGTGGAAAACGGCACCAGCGTTTCCACTGTCGATAGACGCCCAGCGGCAGATCCTCGCCCATGCCCAGTGTGCTCCAGGCCAGGTAGCCCTTGTAACGGGTGATCAGCGGACCGATCACCCGCCACATGGCCAGTACCCGCACCTGCTCGGCTTTGGGCATCCAGCCATGCCAGCCGGCGCCAGTGCCGAAGGTGTAGAAGCCGGACACTTCGGCATGGTTGGGCAGCAGGCCGAAGGCATGGCCGCCGAACGAATGGCCGATCATGAACAGCGGACGCTCAGCATGCCGATGTTGATCGACCGCCGCCGCCAGATCGAGGTGTGCCCAGTCCAGATAATCCATATCGAAGCCGCGCAGGCTGGCCGGTTTGGATTGACCGACGCCGCGGTAGTCCAGGGTCATGGTGTCGAAACCACGCGCAGCGGCATGCTCGGCGAAACGTCGGTAGAAGCCTTGAGGGACGCCGGTGGCGCCAGCGATCAGCAACTGCGCTTTTGGTCGTTCGGCGTGATACCGCGTGGCGGTGAGTTGGTAGTCGTCGAGGGCGAGTAGAGGCTGGGTTTCGCTGCGAATCGGCGCGTTCATGCTGACTGGGACTCCGTACGGTGCTGGCGGGTCAGAAGAAGGAGGGTGTCGACGGCCTGCTTCAATGGCTCGCTGCTGCCGGCGACGCGCGCTTGCAGCAAGCCGCCTTCATAAAGGGCGACGAACAGTGCGGCCAAGCCCTCTGGCTGCGGATAGCCGTGGCGTTGCAACTGCTGCTGCAATGCCCGACGGATATCGGTGAAGGCGCTGGCCAGTGCTGCGCGGATTTCGCCGTCTTCGGGGCCACTTTCCAGGGCGATGGCTGCCAGGGGGCATCCGCGTTCGAAAGCACTGCCTTGCAACTGGCCTAGAGCGGTCTGCAACCAGGTACTGAGTGCATCGAGCGGATCAGGCTGAAGCCCGAAGAGCGTGGCGAAAGCCTGCTCGGCGCGCGAACCGACACGTTCGATGGCGGCCACCGCCAATTCGGTCTTGCCGCCTGGAAAATGGTGATAAAGGCTGCCTTTGGGCGCACCGGCATTGGCCAGCAGTTCGCTCAGGCCGACGCCGTGCAGGCCTTTGCGCTGCAGGGCATCGATCATGGTGTCGATCAGATTGTCGCGAGTGGTCTTGGTCATGGCCCGGATTATGTAGACCGGTCGGTCTATTGGCGAGTGCCATTCAGGCCGTGGATCACGGCATATCGGCAATCGAGGCGTAGGAATGTCTCATTGCCTAGGGCGTTTCCCAGGCACCATCGAGCGCTGTACGCAGCAAGTCGATCATCGTCTGCTGGCGCTGCGCGTCGCGGTATACCAGGCCGATATGCAGTGGGATACGCGGCTCGCTCAAAGGCTTCCAGAGCAGGCCGCGATGGGCGTGCATCTGCCGCGCGCGACCGGGCAACACGCTGGCCAGGGTGGTGTGTGGCAGGCTGTCGAGAATGCCGTTCATATGGTTCAGTTCGGCCTGCACCTGTGGCCTGCGCCCGAGCAGGGCGAGTTGTTCCTGCCAGATCTGGCGGATGCGAAACTCTTCGCCGAGCAGGAGCATCGGCAGTTCTGCGGCCTGGCTCAGCGACACCTTGCGAAACTCGCGTAACGGATGGTTCTCCGGTATCACCAGCTGCAGCTCGTCCTCATACAGCGCCAGGCTGTGCAGGCCAGGCTGGCGCGGCGGCAGAAAGCCGATGCCGATGTCCAGACCGCCGCTGAGCAGGCGTCGTTCGATATCCACCCCGGACAGCTCGTAGAGCTTGACCACCAGTTGTGGTTGCGCCTGCTGCAAGCGTTCCAGTAGCAGCGGTACCAAGCTGGCATTGACTGTCTGCAGCACGCCAATGGACAGGCTGCGTGGCCCCGGGCCACGGAAGCTGCGCAGTGCTTCGCGCGCCCGTTCCATCCCATCAAGCAGGGGCAGCGCATGGTTGTACAGCGTATGCGCGGCCAGCGTTGGGAGCAGGCGCCGGCCACTGCGCTGGAATAGGCCGACATCCAGATCGCTTTCCAGTTGGCGGATCTGCTGCGACAGCGCCGGCTGGGAGATGCTGAGGCGCTCGGCGGCGCGGCCGACGTGGCCTTCTTCGTAGAGTGCGACGAAGTAGCGGAGCTGACGAAAATCCATAAGTTCAGATTATGAGTCAAGCAGGGAAATCGAAATGTCAAAATAACCCGAAGCTCCCTAGTCTAGCTACATGATCAACAGCCGATAAGGCCGGAGCGGTCGGTGAGTCAGGTCGAGATTCAGGGCGTTTTCATAGGTAAAGCCGAAGATATAGGTGGCGGCCTCAGTTGTGCACAACGCAAGCAACGGGTCGACCACCGTTTGTGGTTATGGCCGCAAGGGCTGGGGCAGGACGAGCAGGGCGACGCACGTTTTCACGGCGGCCCCGAGCGGGCATTGCATCATTACCCGGTCGAGCACTACGCCTATTGGCAGGCGCTGTATCCGGAGTTGCCATGGCCGCTGGCGAGCTTCGCTGAAAACCTCTCCAGCCGCGGGCTGACCGAGGAGCAGGTGTGCATCGGCGATATCTTCCGGTGGGGCGATGTACTGCTGCAGGTCAGCCAGCCGCGCTCGCCCTGCTACCGCCTGAATCGGCTGGGTGCTCATCCTGAGCTGGCCCAAGTGGTGCAGGACAGTGGCCGCTGTGGCTGGTTCTATCGGGTGCTCAAGCCCGGTTTTGTCAGCGCCGAGAATCCTTTCGAGCTGGTACAGCGCAGTTATCCGAGCCTGAGCGTGGCGCAGGCACTGCATCATTTCTATCACTTCCCCATGGAGCGGGCGGGCCTGCAGCAGTTGCAGCTGTGCCCGGCACTCTCTGCCCGCTGGCGTGAAGCCGCGTCGCAGCGCCTGAGAACGGGACGTCTGGAAGATTGGTCGGCGCGTCTGCAGGGCTTGCCGCTGGAAGGGGCATCGGCCGGAGAGGGGCTCCGTTATGCGTGATGCCATGGCACGTCTGCACCTGATGGGCGAGCGCTCGGGGCCGTTGTGCGTGCGCGGCCAGGGCTCCTGGCTGTGGGATGTCGAGGGGCGCGCCTATCTCGACTTCGATCAGAACCTGGGAGCCAACAGCCTTGGTCATAGCCCGACCTTGTTGCTGGAAACCCTGCGTCGGCAAGCGGACTTGCTGATCAGCTCCGGGCTTGAGCAATGCAGTCGTGGTCAACTGAAGCTGGCTGCGCAGTTGTGCCAGGCCGCTGGCAGTGAGCGTGTGGCCTTCTGCAGCGATAGTGTGCGGGCCAATGCACTGGCGGTGCATCTGGCCCTGCAATGGGCCGGTGCACAGAATCCAGACGCCGAGCGCCTGGTTCTGGTCGAAGGCAGCCATCTTGACCCCACCGTATTCGGTGCGGCGAGCCAGGTGCTGCGGGTGCCCTTCAATGACCTCGAGGCGCTTGTAGCAGCCATCGACTCGCGTTGCGCTGCAGTGTTGATCGAACCCTTACAACAATCCGCCGGTGTGGTGCCGGCGACATTGGAGTACCTGCAAGGCGCGCAGCGGCTATGCCGTGAGCAGGGCGCCGTACTGATCCTCGATGAAACCAGCAGCGGCATGGGACGTTGTGGGACGCTGTTGGTCGAGGAGCTGTACGGCGTGCGCGCCGACCTATTGACCTTGGGTGGTGCATTGGCTGGCGGTTTGCCGCTGGCTGCCGTACTGGCCCGAGGGAGCATCGCCGCGCAGGCCGATGCCGAGTTGCCGGCGAGTTTCCCTGGCGAGGCCCTGTTGACCTGCGCCGGTGTCGCGGTGCTGGCGGCGGTGCTCGAAGGCAGTTTCCTCGGCCAGGTGCGAGAGGTGGCAGAGCATTTGCGCGAAGGCCTGGCGCAATTGGCGCGGCGCCATGGACACGGCCCCTTGCGGGGGCACGGCTTGTTGCTCGGTCTGCCGCTGATCGGACAATCAGCCCGTGCGGTACAACGTGCGGCGCGTGAGCAGGGGCTGCTGATCGGTGTGGCTCGTGGTGATTGTCTGCGCTTGAGCCCGGCACTGACGGTCAGTCATGGCAACATCGAGGAAATGCTGCGGCGTTTGGGACGAGCGCTGCAGCGTGTCGAGCAACATCGCGTGGAGGTGGCTTGATGCGTATCGCGGTGATTCAACACAGCGCAGCTACCGGGCCGGCTGTGCTCGAACGCTGGCTTGGCGAACATCGGGTGAGCGTGCACCGGCCTTATGCCGGCGCGCCTCTGCCGAAGCTGGAGGATTTCGAGCTGCTGGTGCTGCTCGGCGGCTCGTTGAGCGTTCACGATGAGCGCAGCCATGCCTGGCTGGCCGAGGAGAAACGGCTGATCCATCGGGCGCTGCTGGCTCGCAAGCGGGTATTTGGTACGGAATTCGGGGCTCAGCTACTGGCCGAGGCGCTGGGCGCGCGTGTCAGCCCGTGTGTGGATGGTGTGCGCATCGGTTGGTGGCAGTTGGAGAAAGACCCGCAATCGCGTTTTTCTCCGCTTGGCCGCATGTTGCCGCAGCGTCTGCTGGCGCTGCACTGGCAGCGTGAGACCTGCAACCTGCCGCACGGTGCCATCGTCTTGTACGGATCTGTCGCAGGTGAGCTGCAGGGTTTCGTCTGGCAGGAACGTGCCATCGCTTTGCTCTGCCCGTTGGAGTGCGATGCGCAGAGCCTGGACGAGCGCCTGCAGCATGATGCTGCTGATTTGCGCTTGCCTGGCCAGGTTCAGGACGCAGCCAGCATTCGTGATGCCGCACCCCATTCGGCATCGGCCAACGCGACGCTGCTGCGTATGCTCGATTACCTCTCGGGTGCCCACGCCCACATGACCTGAACACCCTTTGGCGATCCTTTCGCAACGCCCCCGTCTACTGGGGCGTTTTTTCTATTTGGGGCTACTGCATTTACCCCGTGATGCTGTCATTAGCCTGGCTGGGGACGTTCTCGCAGCGCCCTAGCAGCTCGGCAACTCCTTGTGCGTAGAGCGGCGCATCCATTTCTCGGCTGTGCGCGGGTAGCGCATAGGCGAGCCCCATCAGTCGTTGGGACTTGCTGGCCAGGCGATAGAAGTTGGGAGTGCGGGTTACGGACGCGATGGTGTTCCAGGCGATCTCCGTCTGTTGGCCTCTCGGCGAGGTCATTTGCAGCGTTTGAGGGGTGATCAGCCAGACATGTACGCCCAGCAGTTGATCGTGGTTGTTCTCCAGTTGTTTGCGCAGACTGCTGCCCAGGCGCTCGCTGCTGCGTTGGCGGATGTGGGTACTTCTCTCCTGCCCTAGAGCGGTAAGGCGAGGGGCGTAACGTCGCCCAACGATGAAGGTCAGCGGCATGATCACTAGCAGGGCGATGAGGCTTTCCGGGGTGTAGCGGCCATAGATAACCCAGGGCGCCAGAGCTGCGCAGGTCAGTGCCAGACCCAGGATCAGATGGGGCGCATAGCGAGCTTGCCAATCGCTTAGCGTTGCGAAGTGTTGGTCATTGTCCTTTACGCGGGTCTCAACGGTTTCGTCGGCCAGCAGCTGAAGGTCGGCGGGGGTAAGGCTGAAGCGGATTTCCATATCGGGTCGTTCGGTGAATGAGATGAGCTTGCCGGGTGACGGCACTGAGGGCGTTCGAGCTCTTTAGCATCGATGCCGCTCGGGCCGAGGCTCCTCCTCGGCGTCGAGCGGCCACCATTGTCGGTTCAGCCGGCGTGCTTGGCCACCCACGCCGCGTAGGCGTCGATGAATTTCTGCAGGAACGGTTTGATGCTGTCGCTGAGCACGCCGTTCTCGTCGAAAAAGTTACCGGCGCCGCCGAGGTAAGCCTCCGGCTGCTGCAGCACGTAGACGTCAAGGAACACCAGGCACTGGCGCAGGTGGTGGTTGGCGCCGAAGCCGCCAATGGCACCTGGCGAGGCGCTCAGTACGGCGCCGGGTTTGCCGCTGAAGCCGCTCTTGCCATAAGGGCGCGAGCCGACGTCGATGGCGTTCTTCATCGCGCCGGGGATCGAGCGGTTGTACTCGGGGGTGATGAACAGCACCGCGTCGGTGGCGTTGAGTTTGCTGCGGAAGGGGGCGTAGGCGGCCGGTGCGTTCTCGCCGTCGGCGTCTTCGTTGTACAGCGGCAGGTCGCCGATCTCGACGATTTCCAGATTCAGCGAGGCCGGCGCCAGGTCGGCCAGCGCCAGGGCCAGCTTGCGGTTGATGGAAGCCTTGCGCAGGCTGCCGACCAGCACGGCGACATTGTAGGTCTTGCTCATGTGTACTCCCGAAGGTGTGGTGAGGAAGGAATCACCACTATAGACCCCGGATGTTTCCACGGGTGCTCTGCTTCGGCGTTCTTATCCCGTATTCGTGTTGCCGAAGGCGCTCAGTAGATCTTCGGTGAAGGCTTTCTGCGCTTCGCTGGCGGGATGGCCGCGATGGCTGGCCAGGCGAAACTGCACGGTGAAATCCCACTTGCCGGGCAAGGCGCACAGACTGCCACGGGCGACCCAGGGTTCGGCGACATGCTCGGGCAGGTAACCCAGGTGCGCACCGGAGAGGATGAACGCCAGGCTGCCCTCGACCTGCTCGCAACGCGCGCTGCTGATGCCGCCCTGCCAGGGTTCGTCGGCGGAGATGAAACGGTAGGGATGCACGACCCGGTCGCAGTCCTGCAGATCCTCGACGTTCAGTGCTTTGCGCCCGAACAGCGGATGCTGGCGGCTGCAGTACAGGCGCTGGCGCTCATCGAACAGCGGCTGGTAATCCAGCGCTGTCTGGTTGCCGGAAAAATAGCCGATGGCGAGCTGCAACTGATCCTGCAGCAGGCGCCGCTCCAGCTCGGCGGGCATGGCGCTGAGCAGTTCGATCTGCACCGCCTGGTTGCGCTGACGAAAACGTCCTATGGCCTCGCCGATACGTTCCAGCACCTCATCCGACAGCGCTTCGGAAATACCGATGCGCAGCTCGCCGAGCAGCTTGTCAGCCATGCCTTGGGCTTCGCCCTTGAAGGTCTCGATGGCAGCGAACAGCTTGCGCGTGGCACTCAGCACCTGCTCGCCCTTGGGCGTCAGGCGAAAGCCGGCCTTGCCACGCTCGCACAGGCGAAAGCCCAGGCGCGTCTCCAGCTTGGCCATCTGCGTGCTGATGGTCGACTGGCCGATGCCCAGCTCGCCCTGCGCGGCACTGAAGCCGCCGTTCTCCACTACGCTGACGAACAGCCGCAGCAGTTGCAGATCGAGGTCGCGCAGTTGGCTGAGCATGCTGGCTCCATACATTGATGAACGTCGATGTTGGAGTAGAACACTTCGTATTTATCCGAAGCAACGGCGGGCGCAGGATGCAGCTATCCCAGCCTCCATGAGAGAGGCACGGTCAACCGCATCTGCCAGAGGATCGAACCATGCGTCTTGCTGCAAGCCTGCTGCTTTTGGCCATCGCCACGCCTCTGGCGGCGGAGACCAAGCAGCTCAATCTGTACAACTGGGCCGACTACGTGGCGCCGCAGGCGCTCAAGCGTTTTCAGGACGAAAGCGGAATCCGCGTCAAATACGACACCTTCGACAGCACCGACGTGCTGGAGAGCAAGCTGATGACCGGTGGCAGCGGCTATGACGTTGTCTTCCCGGCTTCCAGCGGTCTGTCGCGTGCCATCCAGGCCAGGGCGCTGCAGCCGGTCGGCGCGTTGAAAAATGCCGGCAACCTTGATCCGGAACTGCTGGCCAAGCTGGCCAGTGTCGACCCCGGCAATCGCTACGGCGTGCCCTATACCTGGGGCACGGTGGGCCTGGCCATCAACAAGCAGGCCGTCGAACAGCGCCTGCCCGGCGTGGCGTTGAACAGCCTCGACCTGCTGTTCAAGCCTGAATACGCCAGCCAATTGAAGGACTGCGGCATCTCTGTGCTCGACTCGCCGCAGGAGGTGATCGCCATCGCTCTCAACTACCTGGGCAAGCCGCCGTACAGTGCGGATGCCGCTGATCTGCAAGCTGCCAGCGCGCTGCTCGCGGCGTTGCAACCGAGCCTGCGCTATATCGGCAATGCCCGGCAGATCGATGATCTGGCCAAGGGCGAAACCTGCCTGGCGCTGACCTATACCGGCGACGCCGGCATGGCCGCCGCTCGCGCCGCCGAGGCCGAGCAGCCGTTCGAGGTGCTCTACCGCATCCCGCGTGAAGGCACGCTGATCTGGTTCGACACCATGGCCATTCCGGCCGACGCACCGCATCCGCAGGCGGCGCGTGCCTTCATCGACTTCATGCTGCAGCCCGAGGCCATCGCCGAGCTGACCAATGAGCTGTTCTTCGCCAACGCTAACCGCGCGGCCACGCCGCTGCTGGACGAAGCGGTGAGCGGCGACCCGGATATCTACCCGCCCGACGCGGTACGCGAGCGCCTGTTCGCCGAACAAGTGCTGAGCCTGCGTGAGCAGCGCCAGCGCACCCGTCTGTGGACGGCCTTCCGCAGCCAGTACTGACCGACTTTCCTGAGAGATCGAGAACCGCCATGGATCAAGCCTTCGACAACGACCAGGCCATCACCCGCGACAGCCTCTACGGCACCGCCGCCGAGCCGACCTACGCCGGCATCACCAGCTTCATGCGTCGGCGTTATAGCCGTGACCTCACCGGGGTGGATCTGGCCATCAGTGGCGTGCCATTCGACACCGCCACCACCAACCGTCCCGGCAGCCGCTTTGGCCCGCGGGCGATCCGCGCGGCTTCGATCCAATCAGCCTGGGCGCGGCATTTCCCCTGGGAGTTCGACCCCTTCGATGTGCTCGCCTGCGTCGACTATGGCGACTGCCATTTCGACCACGGCACGCCGCAGGACACCCCGGCGGTGATCGAGGCGCACGCCACACGCATTCTCGATGCCGGCAGCGCGTTGCTGACTCTCGGCGGCGATCACTTCATCAGCTATCCGCTGCTCAAGGCCCATGCGAAGAAACACGGCACGCTGGCGCTGATCCACTTCGACGCGCACAGCGATACCTGGCCGGACGAAGAGGTCAAACGCATCGACCACGGCACCATGTTCTATCACGCCGCGCGCGAAGGTTTGGTCGACCCGGCGCGCTCGGTGCAGGTCGGCCTGCGCACCACCAATGATGACGTGATGGGGTTTCAGGTACTCGATGCGCGTGAGGTGCATCGCAATACGCCAGAGAAGATCGCCGAGCGCATTCGCGCGCGTGTCGGCGACCATCCGGTGTACCTGACCTTCGATATCGATTGCCTCGACCCGGCTTTCGCTCCCGGCACCGGCACGCCTGTTTGTGGTGGACTATCCAGCCACCAGGCGCTGGAAATTCTGCGTGGCCTGCGCGGCATCAATCTGGTTGGCATGGACGTGGTGGAAGTGGCGCCGCCCTACGACCACGCCGAGGTCACCGCGCTGGCCGGCGCCACCCTGGCGATGGAGATGATCTGCCTGTATGCCGCCCGGCATAAGATCGACGCTGCGCAGTGATCCAGAGTTTCAGGCGGTCGCGATCACCCGGCGCAGGGTGATCGGGATCGACTTGGCCGCAGGCACTTTGGCCTTCTTCTCGTGGTGCCAGAGCGGCACCAGTGGGTTGCACTCGGGGTAGTAGGCAGCGCAACAGCCTTCGGGGATGTCATGTGGGGTGACACGCATCGGCCCGACCGAGCGCTGTACGCCGTCGTCCACCGCAGTGCTCACCTGCACTTGATCACCTTCTTTCAGGCCCAGCCGTGCCATGTCGTTGCAGTGCATGAAAATCACCGAGCGGGTGCCGTACACGCCGCGAAAACGGTCGTCATAACCGTAGACCGTGGTGTTGAACTGATCGTTGCTGCGCACCGTCATCAGGTTCAGCACGTCACGGCGTTCCGTCGTCGGCTCGACATCATCATTGATCGCCAGCGTCTCCGGGCGGGTGAAATTGGCCTTGCCGCTGTCGGTGTTCCATTCACGCTTGGTGGCCGGCAACGGGCGGTGGAAGCCACCCGGTTCGAGCATGCGCGTGTTGAAGTCGTGAAAGGTTTCCGGGTAGGTGGTGGCGATGGCGTCGCGGATCAGCCCGTAGTCGGCTACCCAGGCGTCCCAGTCCATCAGCGGGCTGGATGGTAGCGTGGCCTTGGCCAGGGCGGCGATGATCGCGGGCTCCGAGCGCAAGTGCGAACCAGCCGGTTTGACCACCCCCTGCCAGGCGCGGATGCACGCGGTGCTGTCCTCGGTGGTGTGGTATTGCAGGCCGCTGGCCTGAGTATCCATTTCGGTGCGGCCCAGACAGGGCAGGATGTAGGCTTTTTCGCCGTGCACCAGTGCGCTGCGGTTGAGCTTGGTGGCGATCTGCACGCTCAGGCGCAACTCGCTCCAGGCAGGTTCCAGCCGATGTGAGTCAGGGGTGGCGCGGACGAAATTGCCGCCGAGGGCAAGGAATGCCTTGATCTTGCCGCTCAGCACGCCTTCGCAGGCATCTACCGTGGTCGTGCCGTCGTGCTCCGGTACGGTGAAGTCGAACTGCTCGCGCAGGCGCTCGACCGGTATCTGCGTCACCTTCTCGGTGATGCCCACGGTGCGCTGGCCCTGCACGTTGGAGTGGCCGCGTACCGGGCAGATACCGGCGCCTTCCTTACCCAGATTGCCGCGCATCAGCAGCAGGTTGACCAGCATCTGGATGCTGGTCACGCCGTGGCGATGCTGAGTCAGCCCCATGCCATAGATGGCGATAACCCGTTGGCCGCTCGCGTAGATCCTCGCCGCGCCTTCCATGGCACTGCGGCTCAGGCCGCTGCGACGCTCCAGCATCGACCAGGCATAGCTGCGGATAACGTGTTCGAACGCTTCGAAGCCCTGGGTGTGCTGTTCGATGAAGGCAATGTCGAGTACGCGATCCTGACCGGCTTCGCGTGCCGCATCGTCCATCGTCAGTAACGCCTTGCAGATACCGGCAATGGCCGCTGCATCGCCGCCGATGGTGACTTGGTGATAGTGGGTGCTGACCACCTGCGATTCGCCCGTGAGCATCTGTTTGGGCGACTGCGGATTGGTGAAGCGCTCCAGGCCCCGTTCGCGCAGCGGATTGAAGGTGATGATCGGCGCGCCGCGCTGCCTGGCTGCCTCCAGGTCATGCAGCATGCGCGGGCTGTTGCTGCTGGTGTTGTGGCCGAAGATCAGCAGGCAGTCGGTCTTGGCAAAGTCGTTCAGCGTAACGGTGCCGACCGGTACGCCGATGCTCTCCGGCAATGCCACCGAAGTGGTTTCGTGGCACATGTTGGAGCTGTCGGGCAGGTTGTTGGTGCCGAAGCGGCGGGCCAGCAATTGCCACAGATACGAGGCTTCCAGCGAGGCGCGGCCGGAGGCGTAGAACACTGCCTGATCCGGAGCATCGAGGCGCTTCAGCTCGGCGCCGATCTCGGCGATGGCCTCTTCCCAGGTCACGGGCAGGTAGCGGTCGCTGGTCGCGTCCCAGCGCATAGGGTGAGTTAGCCGGCCCTGTTGCTCCAGCTGGTAGTCGCTCCAGTTGCGCAACTCGCTCAGGGCGTGAGCGGCAAAGAACTCGGGCGTGCAACGCAGGCTGGTGGTTTCCCAGGCCGTGGCCTTGGCGCCGTTCTCGCAAAAGGCCAGCGGTTTTGACGGATGCGGTTTGGCCCAGGCGCAACTGACGCACGCGAAACCGTCGATGGGACGGTTCTGCTTGAGCAAGGTGACTGCGCCGGTCAGCGGTGCGCGCTCGCGCAGCAGGATGGTGCCCACTGCGTTGGCCGAACCCCAGCCACCGGAAGGGCCACGATAGGGTTTGAATCGGGGTTTCATGCTCCGCCTCCCTAAGTCGTCATCTTGCAGTTACGACGGAGGGGGCGGGCGGATGGTTCAGGTTGTTTGCCTGGCGCCAGTCGAAGTCGGCCTGGGGAGCCGCGCGATTGGTTTGGCAGCGTCAGCTCTTGATCAGCATGGCCAGCATCACGGCGGCGATGACCAGAGCCAGCAGCAGTGCGCCACGGCCACTCGAGGTGCCTCTGGACGAGACATCGCCATCGGATTCGCGTACCCACTGCTGCGCGGCAGCCGCATCGTTATCGGTACTTTCCGTGACGCGGGCCTGCGATGGCGTCGGCAAGGTGCCCTGTCCGAGCGCTGCCTTGCGCTCAACGGGCGCCTGGATGAACTCACTGTCGCGATAGCTTTCCAGTACCTGCGGTTGCTGGCCGGCTCCGATGGCGAGTACCTCCAGTTTGCAGGTCACTTCGAGGTTGATCATCAACGAGCGGTCGGCTGCATCATCGCTTGCCTGCACCCGCTGCCATTTCTCACGCATTTCCTCGTGCGCCAGGGCCTCCCACAGCTGTTCCAACGCAGGCAGATCGAGGTGCTCTGGCAGCAGGATGCTTTGTTGGCCAACCAGCTTCACACCGCGTACCGGCTTGCCGAAGGCCGGCAGATAGGTCTCTGGGTTGAGCATGTATTGCGCGCTGTAGTGCACGTCACTGCCGACCACCAGGCGTACGTGCTGCCATTCCTGTTGGCGGGCGGACAGGTCGGGCTGAGCACTTTCGAGAGCACGTTGGCGCAGCGCACGCAGCATGGCCGAGAGGATATCGTAGGTGACTGGGTAGGCCGGCTGGCTTTCGTCCAGTGGCTGACCAGCGAGGACGATTTCACAACGCTGCTGTGGCAGGCCGGCCAGTTCTTCCAGTTTGAGCTGCTCCTGATAGGTGTCCAGGCGGCTCGGGTAAACCAGGGTTCGGCTATCGGCAAACGCCGGGGTCAGGGTGATGGTCATGCCTGGCAACAGCGCGCAGGTATGTCTCACGGGCTGCGAGATATCGGACTCCTGCAGTTGCTTCAGCGCCTTGGCCATGGCATCGACCGGCTTCAGTCGCGCGTGCAGTGCTTCGACTCCGGGGCTGGCAGGCCCGTCGGCCAGCAACAGCAGATTGCCGATGTAAATGCCGGGGATTATCGAGTGTTCATGCAACGGCTGATCCGGCTCAGGATGCTCCTCACCGAAGTTGAGGCAGCCACCCGAGTGCAACTGGACATGGGCTCTGAGCCCATAGAGCAGCGGCTCGACATCCGCGGCTTGCCTGACGCGCTCCGGATGCTGGTTGGCCAATGCCTGGCGCACCAGGAAACCTGCCAGGTTCAGCAGATTTTCGCTGTGCTCGGGTTGGCCATCGATTTCCAGGGAAAGATCTGGCCATGCCTGGAAGGGCATGTCTCCTTCGATGGGGTTGGTGCAGAAAACGAACGGAGTGGGGGCGGGCATGCTCATCGGTAACGATCCTTGTTCATGAGAGAGGCGCACCATGCCAGCCCCCAAGCGGACGCGCAACCATGCAGGTTAGAGCGCGTGAGCGCAGGCAAAAAAACGGGCCTGTGCGGCCCGTGAGTTCACGCTCAAAGATTTTCCAGGCATTGCGCCAGGCCGATTGGCTCGGGCCGGAACAGTCGCGCATCCATCAGTTTCGGTTCGCGCACGATGGGGGCGAAGTCCATGCGCGCGAGGATGTCGCGCTCGATGTCCACGCCCGGCGCCACTTCGATCAGTTCCAGGCCTTGGATACTCAGGCGCAGTACGCAGCGCTCGGTGACGTAGAGCACCGGTTGGCCACGTTCGGCAGCCAGGCGCCCGGCGAAGGTGCGGTGCTCCACTTCGCTGACGAACTTGCGCAGTGCGCCGTCCTGAACGATGCGCAACTGGCCATCCTCGATGCGGATGTCCTGCGTGCCGGCGCTGAAGGTGCCGACGAACACCACCTGCTTGGCGTTCTGGCTGATGTTGATAAAGCCGCCGGCTCCGGCCAGGCGCGAGCCGAATTTGGACACATTGAGATTACCCGCCGCATCGGCCTGGGCCAGGCCGAGGAAGGCGATATCCAGGCCGCCGCCATCGTAGAAATCGAACTGATAAGGCTGGTCGAGCAGCGCGCTGTGATTGCTCGCTGCGCCGAAATCCAGCCCCGAGGCCGGCACGCCGCCGATCACGCCGGGCTCAGCAGTCAGGGTCAGGCGCTCGATCACACCTTCTTCGGCGGCCACCGCCGCCACGCCCTCGGGCATGCCGATGCCAAGGTTGACCACTGCACCGCTCTTCAGCTCCAGCGCTGCGCGGCGGGCGATCAGCTTGCGCACATCCAGCGGTAGCGGTGTCAGGCTGTCCACCGGCACGCGGGTTTCCGCAGCGAAGGCTGGGTTGTAAGCGGTGGCGAAGGTCTGCTGATGATTGGACGGTTCGGCCACCACCACGCAATCCACCAGAATGCCGGGAATCTTCACCTGGCGTGGGTTGAGCGAGCCGCGCTCGACCACTCGCTCGACCTGGGCGATCACCAGGCCGCCGCTGTTGCGCGCGGCCATGGCGATGGCCAGGCTCTCGATGGTCAGCGCCTCGCGTTCGAAGCTGAGGTTGCCGTCGGGATCGCTACTGGTGGCGCGGACGATGCCGACATGCACCGGAAAGGTCGGGTAGAACAGATAGTCCTCGCCGTCGATGGGCATCAGTCGCACCAGATCGGCGGTGGTGCGTGCGTTGAGCTTGCCGCCGCCATGGCGTGGGTCGACGTAGGTACCGAGGCCAACGCGTGACAACTGTCCCGGCTTGCCGGCAGCGATATCGCGAAACAGCTGCGAGATCACTCCCTGCGGCAGGTTGTAGGCCTCGATGCGATTGTCCACCGCCAGCTTCTGTAGGCCCGGCACCAGGCCCCAGTGGCCGCCGATCACCCGGCGCACCAGGCCTTCATGGGCCAGGTGGTTGAGGCCGCGGCCCTTGCCGTCACCTTGGCCGGCGGCATATACCAGGGTCAGATCGCGCGGCGCCTGCTCGGCAACGAAGCGCTGTTCCAGAGCGATGGCGATCTGCTCGGCGAAGCCGATGCCGACGAAGCCGCCGGTGGCCAGGTTGGCGTTGTCCGGGATGCGCGCCACGGCAGCGGCGGCAGTCATGATCTTGCTCATAGCGGGTACTCGTGAATTGCAGAGGACTGTAGGAGCGGTCATCAAAAGCTTCCAAACAGCGTGCCCAGGGTGATGACCACCGCCAGTGCCAGCAGCGGGAAGGCCACGGTGTTGAAGAAGATGAACTTGTACGACTCACGGTGGGTGAGCTTGCAGATCGCCAGCAGCGAGATCACCGCGCCGTTGTGCGGCAGGGTGTCCATGCAACCGGACGCCATCACGGCCACCCGGTGCAGCAACTCGGGGCTGATGCCAGCGGCATTTGCCATCTCCAGATACTGCTCGCCGAGGGTTTTGAGGGCGATGGACAGGCCGCCGGAAGCCGAACCGGTGATACCGGCGAGGATATTCACCGCCACCGCCTCGGAGATCAGCGGGTTGCTCGACACGCCCAGCACTAGGTCGCGGATGATGACGAAGCCGGCCAGCGAGGCGATCACCGTGCCGTAGCCCACCTCGGCGGCGGTGTTGAGGATCGGCAGCATGGCGCCGAACGAGCCTTCATTGACGCTCTTCTTCAGATCCAGCCAGCGTTTCCAGTGCATGGCGATCAGCAGCACGATGGCCGCGGCCAGGGCGACGATGATCGACCAGATACCGATCAGCGAACGGGCATCCTGCAAGCCGCCGTACTCCGGCTTGGCCAGGTAGCTGGCGTCGATATTGGGCAGGATCTGCTTGGCCATCAGGAAGTTCAGCGCGATCACCAGGAAGATCGGCAGCAGCGCCAGCCAGAAGCCCGGGGTGTAGCCGGTGTCCTGTACGACCGGGTCGTCCTTGTGTTGGCCATACCCCTCACCAGCCGCCTTCAGCTTGCGCGCCTGGCCGTTCAGCCACCAGGTACCGAAGCCGAACATGATCAGCGCAGCGATCATCCCCAGGCCCGGCGCGGCGAAGGCGTCGGTGCCGAAGAACGGATTGGGGATGGCGTTCTGGATCGCCGGTGTGCCCGGTAGCGCAGTCATGGTGAAGGTGAACGAACCCAGGGCGATGGCACCGGGGATCAGGCGCTTGGGAATGCCCGCCTCGCGAAACAGCGCGGCGCCGATCGGATACACGGCGAAGGCCACCACGAACAGCGAAACGCCGCCATAAGTGAGGATGCCGCACGCCAGCACGATAGCCAGAACTGCCCGTTCACTGCCGACCTTGGCGACGATGCCATGAGCGATGGCGCGGGCTGACCCTGAGTCGTCCATCAACTTGCCGAACAGGGCGCCGAGCAGGAACAGCGGGAAGAACTGAATCACGTAGCCGCCCATGGCCTTCATGAACACCTGGGTGTAGGTGGGCAGCAGCAGGGCGATGTCGCCGGCGAACAGCAGCGCCAGCAGGGCCAGCAGCGGGGCGAGGATCAGGACGTTGATGCCGCGATAGGCGAGGTACATCAACAATGCGAGGGAAATCAGAATACCGAGGGTACCCATGGGTGGTTCCTTTTGTTGTTGTTCTACCGGCTCAAGGCCGTTTTATCGGGAAGGCGCAGATGCGGCAGCGCGCCTTTGCCGGATATAGAGCCAGAGTCGTGCCAGGCCGGGGTGAGACTTTGGTCGATAGCCTCGAAAGGCTTGTGCGATGAGGGTTTCAGGTATTTATGCCGAGCACGGAATCGTCAGGATAGATGTAGGTAAATGTCCATTCTTCTGGATTAAGTCCAGATTTATGGATTTTATTTGAAGCGAATTCCAGAAATATGGATTCGCAGCCCGAATGCTATTAGGGAGTTTTGTGGTGCCTGATCCCGGATTTCATCCGGGCTACGTAATTGCGGCCGGCACCGGTACCTGTAGGAGCGGCTTTAGCCGCGACTGTGACGGAGCAGCAATCGCGGCTGAAGCCGCTCCTACAAGGAGGCCATACGTAGGGCGGGTGAAACCCGCCAACTGTCTTGATGCCGCGCCGTAGCCCGGATGCAATCCGGGTCTTTTAGGTGCCTATCCCCGGATTTCATCCGGGCTACGCAATTGCGACCGACAACGGCATCTGTAGGAGCGGCTTTAGCCGCGAAGCGTTGTGAAGAGCATCGCGGCTAAAGCGGAATGCCGCCCAGCCGCTCCTACGGCCAGCAACCGGTACTCAGCCCTTTCGCCCCAACCCATGCTGCGCCAGCTTGGCGTAGAACCCGGCGCGGGAAATTCCCAGGCGTTCAGCGGCCAACTGGCGATTGCCATCGGTGGCTGCCAATGCCGTCAACAGCGCCTGGCGTTCGGCCTGCGCCAACTGCTCGGCCAGAGTCTGCGCTGTGCTCGTCACCACTGGCATAACGGGCGCCGCCTCGCTCGGTGCGACCGGGTCAACCAGCAAACCGCGCAAGGCTTCGCCATCCACCCGTCCATCGACGGCCAGTTGCGCCCGTTCCAGCAGGTTGCGCAGTTCACGCACATTGCCGCGCCAGGGCTGCGCGCATAGCAGGTCCAGGGCATCGTCACTCAGTTCCAGCGGTGCCAGACCGGAGCGATTGGCCAGGTCATCGAGCAGATGTTCGATCAGCGCGGGAATGTCACTGGCCCGTTCGCGCAGCGGCGGCACGCGTAGGGCCAGCACGTTGAGTCGGTAATAGAGGTCGTCGCGGAACTGCCCAGCCGCCACCTTGGCTTCCAGATCGATATGCGTAGCCGCGATCACCCGCACGTTCAGCGGCTTGACCTGGTTGGAGCCGAGCGGCTCCACCTCCTGCTCCTGCAGCACACGCAGCAGCTTGGCCTGCAAGGGCAGCGGCAGGTCGCCGATTTCGTCGAGAAACAGCGTTCCGCCGTTGGCCACCTCGAACTTGCCGATCCGCGCCTTGCGCTCGGCGCCGGTGAAGGCGCCCGGCGCGGTGCCGAACAGCTCGGCCTCGACCAGGGTTTCCGGAATCGCCGCGACGTTGACCGCGACGAAGGGGCCGTTGGCCCGTGGCGACAGGTTGTGAATGCCCTGGGCCAGTAGCTCCTTGCCGGTTCCGGTTTCGCCGCGGATCAGCACCGTGGCGTCCAGCTGCGCGGCGCGACGGGCCTGGCGCTTGACCTCGCTGGCCGCCGGGCTGGCGCCGATGAACCCGGCGATGGTGTAGCGTGCCCGGCGTGCCTTGGCCAGCTCATGCTGGGTGGCGAGCAACTGCGTCTGCAGGTTGTTGTACTTGGCCATCAGTGGCTTGAGGTGACGGGCACGGTCGAACAGCACGAAGCCCAGCGCGCCGACCAGGGTGCCGTCCTCATCGCGCAGCGGAATTCGGGTGACCACGAAATGCTCGCTGCCGAAGGCCATCAGATCGAGCATGCTCGGCTGGCCGCTTTCCACCACCTCGCGCAGGCGGCTGGCTGGCAGCACCTCCTCGATTTCCTTGCCCAGCGCCGTGCGCGCATCGGCGATGCCGACCTTCTGCGCGTACTTGTCGTTGATCCAGACGATGCGCGCCTGGCGATTGACCGCGATGGTTCCCTCGCATTGAGCGTCGAGGTGGTCGAACAGCAACGGCATGGCCACCGCGCGGAACCGCTCGGGCGACACACCGATGATCAGACCGTGCTGGTCGAGATCGTCGCGGGAAATGGCCATGGCGGCTCTCCGAAATCAGGTGTCGGCGATTATGGGAGGGGCCCTGCGCCGCGAGCAAGGCAGAGCGCCTGAGAGGTACGGCTTCTCGGGTGCTGTCGAATGGCGTAAACAACCGTTTGATTCAGCTACGGCTAATGGCTCTCTGACGTCTATAGTTGCGTGATGGTGAGCGGGGAGGGCCGCGCACCGACCACGGCGGTGTTGGGCATGAAAATGGTCGATGGCAAGCAGAACCATGACAGGGATATAGGCGCGGGGCATTGCGAAGGATTACGTGAAGCAGGCAAGCGCGCCCTGATGCGCACCATCCTGCTCGCCACCGGTTTGACCCTGGGCGGGTTTTCCATCCTGCAGGCTTTGGCCGGCAACTACCCCTTCGCCATTCTCGAGGTGCTGTGCACGGCCATTCTGCTGTTCGGTGCCTGGCGTATCGAGCACGCACGTCATCTGTACCTGTGGATCTACCTCTACCTGATCCCCACCTTCAGCTTCATTCTCTACATCATCATCATGCCGGACGCCTCATCGGCAGCTTTCGTCTGGCTGTACATGATTCCCTTGCTGGCCTACCTGCTGCTGGGTAAGCAGCGTGGTTTTCTGCTGGCCGCCCCTTTCATGCTTGCCGGACTGCTGTTGTATTTCGCCGACAAGCACCTGAGCCTGGATACCAAGGGATTGATCGACCTGGGCAACGCGGCCCTGTGCGGCATCCTGATTCTGGTCTTCGTGCATATCTACGACGGCCTGCGCATGCAGGCTTACGAGGAGCTGGAGCGCCTGGCGCAAACCGACTCGCTGACCGGTGTCGCCAGCCGCGGCAGCTTCCAGCACGCCCTGCAGCGCAGCATTCAGGAGGCGGAACGCAGCAGTGGAAAGCTGGTGCTGGTACTGCTCGACGTCGACCATTTCAAGCAGGTCAACGATCAGTGGGGGCATGACGCAGGGGACATGGCTCTGCGACATATCTGCCAGATACTGCAGCAGCGGCTGCGGGTTACCGATTTTCTCGGGCGGCTCGGGGGAGAAGAGTTCGGCCTGCTGTTGCGCTACACCGACGCGGCAGGCGCTTACTCGATGGTCGAGAAACTGCGCCAACAGATCACAGAACAGCCACTGGAATACGACGGTCAGCAGATTGCCCTGTCTGCCACGTTCGGCCTGGCCGCCTGGCCCATGGATGGCCGCGGCGCCGCCGAGCTCTACCGGGCCGCAGATCGCCGTCTCTACAGTGGCAAACAGCGGGGGCGTAATCAGTTGGTCAGTGCCGACCCAGTGGGGGAGCTGTTGCTGGACAAGTTCGACGTACGTCTCTGAGGCGGTCGGGCAATCAGGTCGAACCTATCGCCGGGCAGGGCAGTCGGAACCAGTAAGCCCATCGATAGCGGAGATGCCGCCATGTACAACTGGGACCTGATCGAGCGCCTGCTCCACGAAGTGCAGAACGGCGCCGGCAAACCGTTCGCACCGCGCCGTTACGCCGAAGACCTGGCCGAGGAGCTCGACCAGGCGGGCGAGAACGTCGATAACCTCGACCACCTGCGCGCCGAGGCCGCGCGTTACGAGGCTCGCCTGCTGGAAAGCGGCTTCATCGAACCGCGCCCGGAAGAAGAGGGCGGCAACGGCGAGAACTTCGTGCTGACTCCGCGCGGCGCTCAACTGCTCAGCATGCTCGATAGCAGCATCCCCGGCAGCGAACGCCCACGCGATGTCCTCGACGAGGCCGGTGATACAGCGCTGACGCCCGAGGTCTTCGACCGAATCGCGCCGAAGGCCAATCTCAGCGAATGAGTTGGTGGCAGGTATGAAAAAGCCGCGCAATGCGCGGCTTTGAAGGTGGTGGGCAGCAGGTTTTTGTTGGGGCCGTCTGGAATACTCGTATCCTCTGCTGGCGCCGCGAAACGGGGGCGATGAACTGGCGATACGCTGTCTCGTTTAGTCGCCGTCCGGGTTAGCGAACCCACCGTCTGAAGTTGCATTGCCGCGAGAAGTAATCGTCGTTCCTTGATTGTTCGGGGTTCAACGCGTTGCCCCAGCTCGGAGAGACCCACGCCACCAGCGCGCCAACCACGAGCATGGTTTGCGCGGCGCTGGCTGGATCTGCCGATGGAAGCGCGGCAACTCGCCCAGGGCGATCCACAACTCACCCTGCCACTCCAGCAAATTGACCTGCTGGTTGTCCCAGGCCATCAGGCAGCGCGACGGCTCATGAGCTGCTTCCGCCTCACTGTCGCGCAGCGCCGGCAAGGCCACATGGCTAAGCCAACGACGCAGATGACGGTTCTCCGGATGCGAGAAGCGCCACAATGCCCTGTACATCCCCGACTCACTGAGCAACTCCACCGCCTCCAACTGCCCGCTGGACAGTTGGAAGTGCACCTCCCGCACCTGGTCGGTATCCATCAGCCGGCAGATCCGCTCCGGGTGGCGATGGCCCAGCAAACGCGCAAACTCCCGGGCACAGACCCACGGCTGCCGGTCAATCATCACCCCGCGCAGCGGGCGGTTATGCCGCATCAGCACGATGGGGATGTAGGCGTCTTCCATAAGGCCTCCCGGCAATCTAGCTTGGATATATCTGAAAATCAGATATCTGGAGAGTAGATATACCGTACCTGTCCTGTCAACGGACGGATGCCTCCTGTGGAAAAGTCGGTTTATCGAGACGAAAACCTCGTCTTCTTGAAATTGCTCAAACAGTGTCGGGTCGAGGCAGGGCTGACCCAGGGCGACTTCGCCAAAGCGCTCGATCGCCCACAGTCGTTTGTCAGCGATGTAGAACGCGGGCTGCGCCGGCTGGATCTGATTCAGCTGCGGGATATCTGTCAGGTGCTGGGCATTAGCTTGAGCAGCTTTGTGCAGCGTTTTGAGGATGAGTTGGTTACAAAGGGTAAGAGCTAGGGCGCTGGGTAGTGGTGCACCCAGAGTGGTGCACCACTGCACAGGAAAATTAATCTATCCCCGATTTTGTTGATCAGCTTCTCTTGAATAGTGGCATCCATTTTGGTTCGTTTGCAGATCCCCATATTATAGGGAGTGTATTGTTAGGGCAGTTATCTTTAAATACGACAAGTAATTGGCCGTCTTGGAAACCAAGGGGATTTCTACTTTGAGACTTTGAGCCGTGCTTGCGTGCCATTGCTAATGCTCGAGCTTTTTCTTCTGGTTCGAATATTGTGGATGACTCATGAAACGCTTTGTCGCTTGCTTCTATTATGTCGCAAACCTTGAGGACTGCTTTGAAATTCAATGTGCCCTGTTCGATAAAATCGCTAGAGCGTTCTACGCCTTCGTTCATTCCGCAGATAACACCTACTACGACTAATATATTTCTCTGACTTAGTAGGTCACCTAGGTCATTGTTTAGGTCTGCGAGTGCGTCGGTCAAGGTTTTTCCTGAAGCAATGATGTCATCTATGAATACGATTGCTTTGATTTGTTCATCTGCTAGAATTGATTTTCGTAAGTCTGTGTACGGTTTTATGCTGTGTGATGTTATTCCGTTCTCTGCAGCATACATTCTCACATAAGTTGGCCCGCTTTTGGATAATGTGCCAAATGCACTAACTAGTATGTCTTTTCGGACACGCTCGCCAAGCTTTACTGAATGCACAGTCTCTCTTTTGATTGTTTCATGTATTATTCTTAATTTTTCTCGTATCCTTGCTTCACCATAGAAGTCGATGTGCTGTATTAGTTTAAACGCCATTCGGCGCTCTATGTTGTTTTCGAACTGTTCAAGCCATGCTCTGACATGTGTAGGGCTGATCTGTGTTCCTCTGTATAGCTCCCAGCTTTTAGTAATTTCGACCAGCTCTCCGTCAGATATATATACGGCGCTTTCTCTTTCATTAAAAGCACTTTGCGCATCTTCGTCAGCAAAGGCTGCGCGTAATGTATGAACGCCTTTTTCTATTAGCCAGCATTCAAAAAGTTTTGGTTTTATCCTTAATAATCCATCTTCCTCTATAATAATATTTCTGCTGATGAAGCTATCAAGAATTTCTTTGCATGGAATTGAGTTTAGTGTCGGGTCATCAAGGATGCAGTTCTTATCTATGGATCGATCCATTCTTAGTTTGTCAGCAAAAGCAATGAGGAATCTTCTTCTTTGAGTTTCAATTAAGTCTCTTCGCTCGGCATCTTCTACTCGTATACCATCACTCCAGAAGTGGTTGAGGTTTATTGCTTCCATATGCAGTATGGTGTCGTGAATAGCGTCCTTTATTTCGTCGATAGAGATAAAGGCGCAGCGTTTTTCGCACATCTTCTTATATAGGAGTTTGGCTACAAACTTTGTGTAGAAAGGGTTGCCTTCGGTTGCTTCATATAATTCTAGTATTGCCTCGTCGCTGTACTCGATTAAGCCTTGTACTGGGCCGGTTAATAGTGATTTAAAGTCTTCCCAGTATTCGGATTTGTTGAAGTAGCCAACGTTCCATGCATCAAACTTATTGAGCTTGTCGGTGCTTTGCATTATTACGTTCATGTTTTCTCCGCCGACAAGGATTAACGAAACTCTACCCTCACCACTTTCTCCGCTCAGGCTGCGAAGGTTGTGGAAGAAGGAGTCACCCTCCTCTGTGTATGGGTATAATTGCGGCGGAATCTCATCAAATTCATCTAAGATTATTATTATTCGTGCTTTCTTGTTTGCGGATACGATGTCTTCTATGCATGTGACTAGAGGATGGAGTGAAGCTGTTAATGGGTATTTATCAATGTCCTCTATATGGAAGGATTTGTTTAACTTGCGAATTATTTTGCTGGTTAATGACTTTATGAAATTTTCTGGAGATGTTTTGTCAAGGCTTCCTGTTTCAATGAAAATTGTTGCGTGATTTTCTTTCTCGTTAAATCTATTTTGTATTGTCCTTGCGAGCGAAGTTTTTCCAACTCTTTTTTGTCCGTAAATTATTGAGGACTCGCCTTTGCGGAGTGATAGTTTTGATGAGATGTTCTCAAGTAGATCCTTTCGCCCTACAAGCTCAGCCTCGCTATCTACCGATTCTAGGCTATAAGGTTGTTGGTATTTTATTTTGTTCCAATCTATTGTTCCGTTTTGTGGGATAACTGTAAGTTCTAAGTCTTTTTCTGTTCGAGTTCCTTTGTAGTCAGTCCAAGATAGAAGTCCGAGTATGCTTGGTGGTGAGTTGTGGGGCGAAGTGGCTCTGGTGATTATCATGAACTCGTGACGTCCGGCGTCGATAGTTCCTAGATTTATTTCATCAGTTTCCGTTTCTAACCCGTGATCTGTTTCAAGAATGTTTATCCGAGTATCGAAGGCTACGCCGGGGCCAGAGTTTATGAGTTGTATTTTTACAGGAAATGTTTCATTCAGTAAGTGTAGAGGATACTTTCTCTCTAGGGTGCTTATATTAAGCTCTACTGGGCTTTGAAGGTCACTTTTGTCGAAGTCGCTTTGTGCGGTGAGAAAGGCTGCAGTCAAAATTTTCTCGATAAATATTTCTACGTATATGTTTTGACCGTGCTTTTTTATGTCTTCTATGTAAGTGTCGTAAGCTGCTTTGAGTTTTGCGAATGCAGCAAGAGCGTGCAGTCTGTCAGCTTGAGAATATTGTTCTAAATTGTTGAAAATTTCCGCTATGCGTTCTTTTGAGACAAGAGATTGGTCGTATATCTGATTTTCGGTGAAAATGTTGGTCAGGGGGCTGCTAAGGAGTTTTATGTAAGAGCGTCTCGTATTTATTGCTGTTTCTAAACTTACTATGGATATTTTAATTCTTTCGAATTCATTGATTATGTCGAGGTGGATGGATTGAAGGGCGGCGAAAATTTCATGGCTGTGCTGCTTGCCATCTAGTTTTATGATTTTGTATATCTGCTGGCTGTACACTTCATTGAAAAGTGTTATTACCTTTAGCCTGAGATTGCTGTCGTCCCATAGCAGGCTTGAGTGTTTGCTCAATATTCTTAGAAGATATGAGGCTGCAGCCTTTTTTGTCGTGTTATTGTTGTTAGGGTCAAGCAGTGATGCTTGTGGGCTTTTGGGATTTAAACCTAGGCGTGTGCATACTTCTTTGAGTAATAGGTTTAGCGAGTTTGTACTTGGTGTAGTGTCTAACTCTATAAACCTTTCTTCGATTGAGCTTTCTTGTTCCATGCCTGATTGTGCTCTCGGATAGTCAGTGTTGGTCTTTTTTATATTCAGTAATTTCTGGTCATTGATTTCTAGGTTGAGTGAAATCTACTTTCGAGTATGGGGCCTGTTATGATTTCCCAGCTCTACTTCTTAAATGGCTTGCATCGTCCTGCACTTCGGAAACCCCGAACACCCCCAAAACTGCTGCCCCGCTTTCGGCCCTGTTTTTACTGTGCGAATCAGCAACGCACAGCCGCATTTCGGGCATTGCCGCTCGGCTGTTGGATCGTTACGGCGTTTCAGGTTTTGCACATGCTCGCGGTGTGTAGCGAGGGTCAGGGCGCGACGGCCGGTTTGCAGGGCGTGCAGCATGGCGTCGACTTCAGCCTCGCTGAATACCGGCTGCTGGAATGACTGGATATAGCGTATAAAGCCGATGCCCTGAGTGACGTTGGCCGGCACTTCGGTTTTGAAGGTGCTGCCGCCGACGAAGGTGATGACCGAGTGCAGGTGTTCGGGATTGACGCCAAGGGTGGCTTCGAGCGCTTTGAGGTGCTTGTAGTTCTGCCGCAGCGGGTTCTGGAATTTGAAGGTGCGTTTGTAGAGCGTCTGCGTCCACTGCGCCTGCTTCTCGCTGCCGAAGATCCAGCCACTCATGTTCTTCGTTTCCAGCACGAAGATGCCGTAGGGCGAGAGGAAAACGTGGTCGATCTGCGTGGTGCCGTCCGGCGTGTTCAGGGTGACGTTGTGCAGGCGGCGGTAGGTCTGCTTGTCCAGTTGCCAATGGGCGAACAGGCGCACCAACAGTTCACCGATCTGCCCCTTGGCCCAGGGCGATTTGAGCAGGCCGATTAACAAGACTGCCGGAATGAACCAGGCCAGCATGCTCCAGACTTGGGCGACTATTGGGCTGTAATCCATTTTCTTCCTTGAGCAGCTGCTTGGTGGGCGCCCGTGTCGCGGGCGAGCAGGCGTGCCGAAATCCAATTGCCTGGCACTGATCCGGATAATGGCTAATTGCTTTCAATGGCTCAAGGGGGCGCGACCATTGTCCTATGTCGCGATGACGCACCAACGGCTGATGAACCCGGTTCAGGCGTTCAGCGTGCTATCTGGTAACGCGTACTACGCCCACCACCGGGCAGCCGCTCGATGCAGCCCTTTGCCAGCAGGTCGCTCAGGTGACGAGTCGCGGTGGCTTTGGAGACTTTGGCCACGGCCTGGTATTGCGACGCGCTGATGCCGTCCTCGAAACCTTGTTCGCCGCCATCGAGCAGACGGTTAAGCACTTTGACCTGCTCCGCCGACAGGGTTTGGTTGCGGTGTGCCTGCCAGAAGCGCGCTTTGACCAGTACACGATCAATACGAGCAAGCGCCTGCTCCAGGCTGTTGAGCAAGGTTGCGAGAAACCATTGCAGCCAGTTGGTGATATCCAGCCCACCTTTCTGGCTGGCTTCGAGGATGCGGTAGTAACCGGCGCGGTCGTCGAGGATGCTCGCGGACATGGCGTAAAAGCGGATGGCCTGTTGTTCGCCCTGAGCCAATGCCAGATCGGTGATGGCGCGTGTGAGGCGGCCGTTGCCGTCATCGAAGGGATGCAGGGTAACGAACCAGAAATGGGCGATGCCGGCGCGCAGAAAGGGATCGAGGCTGGCATCGCTGCGGCTGCTCTCGAACCAGGTGAGAAAGTCCGCTAGTTGCGCTTCCAGCCCAGCGCGGGGAGGGGCTTCGAAATGGATGGTCGGGCGGTCGATTCGGCCGGAAACTACCTGCATGGGCTCTTCGCCACGCAGTGCGCCGATGTGTAACGGTCTAGTCAGCAGTTGGTCATCGCTGGGGAATAGCCAGCGGTGCCAGGTGTAGAGTCGCTGTTCGTCCAGCGGTTGTTGGTGCGCACGGGTGGCATCGAGCAGCAGTTCCGCCAGGCCTTCGGAGCGCGACGTGGTTCGGCCTTCTTCGCTCAACCCCAGGCGCCGCGCCAATGATGAACGTACCGAGCCAACATTCAGCTGCTCGCCCTCGATGGCTGAAGAGGTGACGATGTTTTGCAGCATGGCATCCAGGCTGCTCTGCACTTCGGTGTCACTGCCCACCGCGCCAAGCATCCCCAATAAACGCCCCTGGGCCTGAGCACAAGTGCGCAGCAGCGGTGCAAGCGCTTCGCCTTGCCAACTGAAGTGCGGCCAGTCGGGCTGCTGCCAGATCCAGAGCGGGTTGTTCATAAGGGGCGTTATCTATGAGCCGATTAGTGAGCCTATTCGGCTCATTATGTGAGCCGATAATGCCGGCTATTCGGCCCACTGTCTAATCAGGTTCAGTCTCGGCTTCATAGTTTGGGCCTACCGTTATTGCTTCACTTCGAGTTTATAAAGCCGTTCTACGGCTTGCCCTGTGCATTGGGTGCCGAAGGTGCTCCCGTATATCAGCACGTCATATGTGCCGGTCTTAGTCGTTGTCCCCTGGATGACACCATGCTTTTCTCTTGTTTCATGGCTCAAGACTAGGCCTTCGGGCAGTGGGTTTGCTGGAGCCACCAACAGTCTGCTGATAGGCGTGCTTGCGTCGACCACATCAATCCGAACGCTATAAGGTGCCCCCGCTCTAGCAGTTGGAAGTTCCGTAGGTACTAATTTGGGGGTTGGTCTGGTAGCGCAGCCGACAAGTACATTGGCAAACATTACTGCTTCACAGCCAGACAACATCATCACCAATCCGCCAATGGCGAATGATCTAAATCTCATGTGCATTTCCTTCTGCGTTATGGAATTCGGGTGAGTATCAACGCGTACTGCCCTGTACCGTTACTGTGCTGAATTTACACTCTTGGATCTGCCTAGCTGCTTTTGCAGCGGACATGAAAAAGCCGCGCAATGCGCGGCTTTGAAGGTGGTGGGCCCACACGGACTCGAACCGTGGACCAAAGGATTATGAGCCCGCGCCAGGGCCTGATTCCTTCTATAAAAACCGCTCATGTAGCTGATTTTATTGGTCTTATAGGGTTATTGGGGCTCCATTTCTTGTAGTGGTGTGGACGCAATGTGGACACCTCGCGCTGTCCAGGCTTTCACGCCTCTTCATTTCTTTTCACTGCGTGCAAACGCTTCCGCCCTTCAAAGGCCTGCGCCGCTGCTGGTGTGGCGGCCCTGTTTCACCTCCCACAAGGTTTGCATTATTTTTCTAGGCAGGCCGCGCCGGCGGGAGGGGGATAAGTCCGTTTTAGGTCGAGATTTTTTTCTGACGAGAGTTTTTCAGCGGCAGGGAATCGACCACAGCTCGTCGAGGTTCGTGGTGTAGCTGGGGCTTTTTAATTCGCGGCGCATTGCCCACTCTGGGGCTGTCGGTACCGCACCTGGTCGAATTGTGCCGCGCCCCCACCGGGCGTTGATGGTGTCCAGGACGTCCATCACCCGATCAGCCGCTGGCGATTGCTGGGGGGCGAACAGATCCAGCGTGTGCTCAGTGCGCTGGCACAGGTCGAGCAACATCACTTCCGCTTTCGCGTATGCGTAGCCCGCTCGATAGGCCTTATCCAGGGCTGTGTTCGCGGCCTGGATCAGCATGCGGGTGTCGTCTGTGGGGTAGGGAAGCTGGCACAAGACGCCATTGGCGAACTTGGCTTCGTCGGGGTTGAACATTCCTGTTCGGATGCTGACGCGGATCCGGCGGCAAACTGACTGTTGCGCTCGTAGCTTTTCCGCTGCCCTGGTGCAGTAGGTGGCCACCGCCTCGCGGATCTCCTCAATGTCGCGGAGACGCTTCCCGAACATCCGACTGCAGCAGATTTCCTGGCGAGCTGGTGCAGCGTCCTCGAGCTCCATGCAGGCGACACCGCGCAGTTCACGCGCTGTCCGTTCGATCACAACACTGAATCGCTTCCGTAACTCCCAGGCATCGGCTTGCGCCAGATCCCACGCCGTGGAGATTTTCAGCGCCTGCAGGTGGGCTTCCATGCGTCGGCCGACGCCCCATACCTCTGATACTGGTGTCACCTTCATGACCCGTTCGCGTCGATCCGGATCCGACAGATCCACTACGCCGCCGGTCTGCTGCATCCATCGTTTGGCTGAGTAGTTGGCGAGCTTGGCCAGGGTTTTCGTCGGGCCGATTCCCACACCCGTGGGGATGCCCGTCAACTGCAGTACCTGGGCGCGGATCTCGCGGCCCAGTGGTTCTACCGCGTGGATGCCGGTCAGATCGGCAAACGCTTCGTCGATGCTGTAGACCTCACAGTTTGGCACCAGGCTTTCGATAACCGACATCACGCGCTGACTCATATCGCCGTAGAGCGCATAGTTTGAGCTGAACGCGACAATGCCGTGGCGCTGTAGTTTGTCCCGGATCTGGAAGAACGGGGCGCCCATGGCCACGTGTGGCTTGGCGTCGGCCGAGCGGGCGATGACACAGCCGTCGTTATTGCTCAGGACAACGATGGGAGTGTGTTTCAGGTCTGGCCGAAAGACTCTCTCGCAACTGGCATAGAACGAGTTGCAGTCGATCAGCGCATAGGTTCTATCAAGCATGGCACAGGTGCCGCCTTATGCTGTCGGTGACCACGCCCCAGATCTGCAGTTCGTCGGCCTCAAGGACGTAGCGGGGAGGGTAGGCGGGGTTTTCTGCTCGGAGGATCCAGGTATTGCCCTCCTTGGCCAGGCGCTTGACGAAGCATTCACCGTTGAGGCTTGCGACCACTACGTGTCCTTTCTGGGCTTGCTTGGCCCGATTCACCACCAACAGATCGCCATCGAAGATGCCGGCGCCGGTCATGCTCTCGCCCAGGGCGCGGGCGAGGAAAGTTTGCGGGGCGTTGATGTCTAGGAGTTCGTCTAGGGACAGGCGCTGCTCGAGGTGGTCTTGCGCAGGGCTTGGGAAGCCCGCCGGCACACGGTCGGTGAACAGGGGAAGCTCGGTGGTCGAGCTGGATAGGTGGCAGATGAAGGTGGCTGTGGGCATGGCGATAGCATTGAAATACTGTACGGCTATACAGTACATATCCGGGGTTATGCTTGGTCAAGGTGGCGATGACGGACGGTGGCCTTAGTGCGGATGCTATCTTGGTTGTCATGAAGAATTAGTTGCGATTTGTACAAATAGGGAAATTAATTTGCGGTACTTTCAATAGAGTTTATATGGGGTGGATGAATGAAATGTATTTATTGTAATGAAGCAGGAATTTTTAATGGGGAACATGTTTTTTCGGCCGGTCTTGGCGGGGATGACAAAAGATATATGCTGCACGATGCAGTGTGTAAGACATGTAATTCTGAGTTTGCAAAGCTTGAAACTGAACTTCTTCAAAAGTCTCCAACGGCACTAGCAAGAATTGCTATGCAGCCTGGTGGTCGTTCTAGGAGCGGTAAAAGAAGAGATCCAACTTACACGACAGATGCAACGTACCTTGTTGATGAGTCGGGTAGATTGCTTGAGGCTTATATTTCGGCAGGTATGGTTCCTGTGATCTTGCCGCAAATACATATTGAAGGTAAAAGCGTCGGTTTGACGGCGACTGAAAGTGAAGAGCTCAAGGAATTTAATTCGGCGCTGCAAAGCTTGATTGGTGTCGGAGAATTCAAGTTAATTGTAAAGATGGATTCCGAGGGTGGGGTGCGCTACTTGGTCTCGACAGTCAGTAGGAGGCCAGAAGGTTACAGGATAGATGATGGTGTGGAGGTGCAAAAACCTCCAGCCGAAGGGCTTTGGTTACAGGTGGTAAAGCCGGATAAAAAAATAACTCATAGGTTTTATAGAAATAAAAATGGTGGATTGAATTATAAAACTTCGCAAGGTGATTCGTTGTTGGAATCATTGATGACTCTAGAGAAATATTTTGCTCAGTACGAGCTTCCTGAGTCATTTCCCGTATCAATGGTTGAACAGCCATTGATGCAGGTAGAGTCATCTCCGAATATGAGTATGGCCGATAGAGTTATTGCTAAGATTGGTGTTAACTTTGTGGCGTATTTGCAAGGGGCTGATTATGTAAGAAATCCGGGTTTTGATGAGGTTAAAAGATCGATACTGTATGGTGATCCTAAAATGCCTTGGACTCATTCAGATGATGATCATGTAAGTGCTATCTTGGGGCGCCCCCCGAAAGGCTGTCATGCACTTATGTTGGGGGCGATGCCAAATAGTAACGGGCAGGTGACTCTGTCCTTAGTGTTAAAATTATATGGTTCTACGGTGCATCGAGTTAAATTGGCGGACTCTGTGCCAAGTCCTGGATGGGATGAGCCGAAATTCTATCTGATTAATTATGTTGAGCATGTAATAGAACCGATTAGCATGTTGGAGTACATGAGGAACTATTGCGAAATTAGTCAGTTTCTAGGTCAAACCTAGAGAGTTATTGGTTTCAGCTTCCCGGCCAGGGCCGTCGCGGTGCCCGCCTTAGTTGCGAAGCCTGCCGCATCTGAGGGGCTCGGCACTGGCCCTGGCACATGCGTGTGCGCAGCCAGTTGCGTGTTCATCTGCTCCACCAGGTCGATCAGGTCGCACAGCACCTGCAGGACGTTGACCGACTGAGAGCCCAGCCAGGTCTGGGGCGCGATGCTTCGGCGAACACCCTGGATCCTCTCGGCCATATCGCCACCCACTACCGTGTTCAGCTTCTGCCCCACCACCAGGTTCAGATCCCGGCCGGTGGCTTGGTGCAAGTCGTCGACAGCAGCCAAGCTCGCGGATCCGCCGGACAGCAGCTTGAGCGCGCCCAGGGCTTCCACTTTCTTGATGCCGCCCACCGTTTCGGTGCTGTGATCGTCGACCTCGATCATGCTGCCCTGGTAACGCTCGGCGTTGTCCATGGCCTCCACCTGGCGTTCCACGGCCTTGTCCTGGATTCGCCCATCGGTCTGGCGTAGCCAGTTGCCGTCCGCGTCGACGCGCTGCTGGCAGGCCTCGCTGTGCTGCCAGACCTGATCTCCTTTCGGCACCTTGGGCAGGCTCAGGCCGTGCGGCAGTATCTGCTGGATGTACGGTTTGTGCGGCAGGCCATAGGCGAAGCAGATCACCACCGTGGTGCCTTCCTCGGCGAAGCCGTAGAAGCCTGCTTCCTGGCCGCCGGCGGGTACCGGTAGGGGCAGGCTCTGCAGGATGGGCAGGGCTGGATCTGGCTCGCCGTGTTCGTCCAGGACTTCCACGTCGACGCCGAAGCGCGGGCGGAAGTCGTCGCACAGCCCGGGCTCGGCCGGGGCGTCCGGTACCGCGACCACGCGCCCGAAGCGGGGGAGGTGGTAGCCCCCGGTCAGCTCAGGGAATTGGCGCTCTACAGCGCGGCGGATTGCGTCTTCCATCGGATGGCCATCTGAGTGTCGAAAAGGGTCAGGGCGGTGATGCGCTCGCCCTGGTTGATCGTGGCGCCAGGGCGCAGGCCGGGCAGGGCTGCCACCGTTGCGCTCTGGTTGCCCTGGTACTGGTTGAACAGCTCGGCCGGCAGTTGCAGCGGCGGGCGGGCGCCCCAGAAGCCATGCGCCCAACTGCCCACGTAGACCTCGCCGTCGCCCTGCTGCTGCCAGCAGTAATCCGGAATGCCGAACACGCGGGCCAGGCTGTCCATGGCCTGGTACCCGGTGGCGAGGTTGTAGAAGTAGGGAGCCTTGACCCTGGCATAGGCTTGGTCAGGTACGCGAAAGCGCAGGCCGGTGCGTGCGCTGATCTCCTCGAGCATCTGGTGCAGATCCACATGCCGCAGGTTCATGGGCAGCGGCAGGGCCAGCACGCTGGTCAGCTCGCGGCAGAACAGCACCTGTTGCTGAGTGTTAGCCGCGGTGCAGCGCTCAACGTGGCCGATGAACAGCCGTTGCAGGGGCTTGCTGTCGTAGCCGATGTCGAGAGTAACCAGGCCGCTCACCGGTGCCGGTGACTGGATGGTGAAGCTGGCCCGGCCAGGGCTACGCAGATCCAGCCGTACCTCGTCTTTCACCAGTTGGAACGGCTTGCCAGCAATGGTCAGCACTTTGTGCAGCTTCATGCCAGTGCCTCGTCGAGCCGCTGCAACACGCGCTCGAAGCCGCTCAGCTCCTCCTGTTGCTCGGGCTCCTGGGCACCGCCGGCGATAGCCTGGCCGGGGGCGGACTGCTGCGTAACCGGGTTGCGCGGGCGCCGCGTCTCGACTCGCTCGGCGGTCGATAGCTTCTCGGTCAGTGTGAACTGGATCCGCCAGGCGGCCAGGGTGTCATCCTCGCGGGCGTTCACGTTGTCGCTGAACTCAACCTGGCGCACCCCGAAGGCTGCAGCCGTGTCGTTTACGATCCGATAGACCTTGCGTTGTCCGCCGGCGCCGGTGGCCTGGGCCAGGCTCAAGAGCTGCACCAGGTCGGCCTGGTCACGATAGGGAATCATCAGCGAAACCGTCAGCGCCTTGGGTTTGAACCCTTTGTGCGCACCGGCGGTATTGCTGGTTTGTCCGGACAGATCGTCCGTTTCGATGCGCAGGTTTGCGGTGATCTTCATCGTCTTACCGCCCACTTTCTGGCCGTCGAGTAGCAGTGTCATAGGCCCACCAATTCACGGACGAAGCTCAGGCCCGCGGCCGAGCCGAGCAGCAGCACGCCGGCGCTTAGCACCCATTCATGCCCGGGCGGGTCGCCGGCCAGCAGCTCGGTTCGGATCTGGCTGGCAGTCCCAGGACCGAGCAGGCGAGCACGCATGGCCGGCTCGGCGGTACCGCTGGCGAGCAACGCCTGCAGGTTTGCCAACTGCTGATCGCGGGTCTGCTGCTGAGATGCCTTGCGAGCAGCCAGCGCGGCCAGGTCGGCCATGGGCGAACTGTCGGCGGCGTAGCTCTCCAGGACGGCCAGTTGGCCGGCCATGGACTTCTTGGCGGCCTTGGTTATGGTGCAGCGCTCCAGGGGCAGGGCGTTCCACCGAGGCAGCGGCCCGGCTGCAGGGATCTCCCACTTTTCCGCCTCGAGGCGTGACAGGTGAAGGGCACGCCGTTCGGCACGCACAAGATCCGGAACGGGCAGCAGGGTGTTGAAACGCCCCAGGCTGTCGGCGAACTGGTCGTAGCGGGTGCCCAGGAACAGCACCGCCAGGGCGAACTGTGCGCCTGCAGGACGACCCGCGTCGGTTGGATCCACCAGTTTTGCTGCCAACTGCTCGAGCATGTTCGGTGCCGACAGATAGCGCATGGCGCCACGGCCCTGGCCGATGCCGGACTGAAACGGAGTGATCGCCAGGCAGGCCGGCGCCTCGCCCAGTTGGCTGCCCAAGGCGGCACGTCCGGCAGCGATAGCGCCTGCAGCAGCGCTGCCGACCGGGCCCGGGTTGGTGGTGGCCACCGCCGTCAGGCCGGCCAGACGCTGGGCGGTGCTGGCCAGCTCGCCGCCAGCCAGGTTCTTGGCTGCTGCCAGCTCGCCCATCCACTGGGTTGCCTGTGCCGGCCAGCGCATGGTGATGGGTGACCAGGTCACGGCAGCACAGCCCCCCAGCTCACCGACTCCAGTACCTGCAGGTCGCCGGCGGCCAGTGCCTGATCCAGCTGCTGCTTCAGGGTATTGGCACGTTGTAGGTGCTCGAGCTTGAACAAAGTGAAGTCGTCGCCGACCTGGTGCAGCTGCTGCGCACTGTGCGGGCGAAATTCTTTGTTGCCCTGCTCGTCGATGCACGCATACGGCATATCGAGGCCGCGCAAGACGGCGCCAGTCAGGTTCAACTGATCATCCAGCTGACTGCTGTAGCGGTGTGGCTCGCCCAACGCTCGCGACCAGAAGCCGCCTGTGATGGTGGTTTCACAGGCTGCATTGATCGCGTGGTACTGCTCAGAGTGACGGCGCACCAGAGTGGCGGGAATATCGTCTACCCACTCGCCGTTGCGCCACACTTGGCCAGGGCCGGGAACGCTCAACGTGTAGCCGGCGGGCAGCTCGCCGGCACGCTCGAGCACCAGCGGTGTGCCGGTGGTCGTGTTGTACGCTGTCAGGCCCTGGTATGAGCTGATCAACTGCCAGCGATGGCCATCCCAGCGCGGAACCTGGTGTGGGCCTGACATGGGTGGGGCTTCCTCGACACAGCCGCCGGGAATTAGCCAGACGTCTGGCTCCAGTGGGCTGGGGTCGGCCTGAGTAGTGCCGGTGAAAATGCCCAGGTGGTCGGTTTGATAAACGATCTTGGTTTGCATAACACCTCAGAACTTGATGCAGGCCAGCAGAGCCAGGTTGCGCGGTCGCGCCTCACTGCCACCGGAAGGGGATACCGTGACAACGTGGGTGTGTTCACCCGCAGATTCGGCAGTACCGGTGATGGTGTGGGTGTGAGCGCCGGCCGGGTTGGATGTTGTTGTCGACGAGCCTTGGTTGGCGGGTGAAACATAGGAGCCGGAAGTGTTGTTGCCGGCTGAGGCTTTACGCACCGTGTGGGTGTGTTCCCCTGCCTCTTCGGCCGAGCCGCTGAGGCTATGCGTGTGCTCTCCAGCATTAGCAACCGTTGCGCTGTGACTGTGCGAGGCGTTTTGCCAGGCCTGCGTACTGCCGAGCACACGCCCCGGATCGACTCCCCGCCCATCGTCCCAGGCGCGCAGGAACTCCCCTCGAACGTCTGGCAGGTTGAAAGTCGTTGCTCCGTCACCAGCCCCAAAAGTGGTGCCGATCACAGCAAACAGGGCGGCATAGGTGGTTCTGGAAACAGCGGCTCCATTGGCCTTTAGCCAACCGGCTGGAGCGGTTGCCCTGGAAAAGGCTGCCACCATGCCTGTCAATGGCGTGACCACTTGAGCCATGGCCATCTGTAGTGCAGCGGTAGTCGCCAGGATCTCGCTACTGTTCGTCGACGGGTCGTCGCTCTTGGCGTTGGGTAGCTCGCTTAAGCCGACATCTGCTTTCGTCGTTGCCCGTGCCCGCAGCCCTGCATAATCGCCGTTGCGAAAGGCAAAGGCCTGCACAAGCGGGCCGTTAATGGGCTCCACCGGCCGGACATCGGTGATCGTGTTGCTGCTGGGAAGCTCGGCGATCCGCACCAGGTAATGCTGTACGCCGGCACTGTCCACATAGTCTGTCTTTCCCGCGCCCCAGGCCATTTTCCATGCCGCCACCACGTCGCTCAGCTCTCGTTGCAAGGCCACGTCGAGCCATGCAGTCGTGGGGAATGCAGTCGGTGCAACCGATTGCACTTGAGACAACTGCAAGCGGATGCCCTCGATATAGGCGGTGCCGGGCTTGAGCTGATACGTCGCCCCGACTTTCTCCAGCTGCAGCGCGCTGCCGAAGAAGCAGGCCCGGCCGAAGATGTCGCGGTTGCTCTGGCGTTCGCGCTCGTCGATGCCGGATAGGCGCACGGTAAAGTCATGCTGCCAGGTGCTGGCATCGATGGTGATACCGGTCAGCGCTTGGGCACCGTCGAACACCACCAGGAAGTTGCGGGTCAGGTTGTTACCCACCTGGATGGGCGGGATGTTGCGGCGCTTCTGCTGCAGTGCGACGGTGGCCACCGCGAACAGCACACCCTCGGCCGACTCGAGGCCGATCCAGTTGAAGTCCCAATCCCCCACGTCGCTGCCGATCTGGGCGCTGTAGACCACCTGGCTGGGGTTCACGTAGCCGCGGTGGTCGGCCGGAATCAGGTGTTGATGGACGATCTGGCCCGCCGGCGGCTTCGGGGCAGCCCGGTCGAGCGGTGCGTTTGGATCCAGACCTGGTACGTTGGCGAAAATGAAGCGGGTGATGTTCAGCGCTTCCTGGGCGCCTTGCTTCTGCGCAATCAGGTCTTCACCGGCAAGGGTAATGCTGGCCCCCATGGGGATCTCCTACAGTCTGGCGACCAGCGTTTGCTGGTCATCGTTGAAGTGCACGGTCACCACGCCCATAGGCAGGGGCGTGATCGTCACGAAGTCATAACGGCGACAGGTGCGGCCGTACTGCTGGATCAGCACGCGGAGCAGTTCCTGGTTGTTGGCCAACTGGGTGTTGGTGAGGCGCAGCAACACCACGTCCCAGTCGCGGTCGGGTTGACGCTCCTCGATCTCGACATAGCCAACGCCCAGGCGCTGCAGGATGCGTTTCATGCCGGCAGTGCTACCGGCGTCCACGGCGTTGATGAAGGCGAACTTCACACGCAGGCGGTACAGGCTTTCCGGTTCGCCCTTGAAGCGGGTGATGTCCCGTTGCCAGGCCAGCAGATCCAGGATGGTGATGTGGCAGGTTTCGGCGTCCATCTGCAGAAGGGGCCAGCGCAGCCAGCCCTCGACCTTTTCCCACCAGGTGTATGCGGCGGTCTTGAGCTTGGTCAGCTCGGTACCGCTCAGCCAGAACGGCAGCTCGAGCTTAATCACGCTGCAGCACCTCCAGGGTCTGGATCCTCGGCACGCTCAGCTCGGACACAATGTCATCGCCGGCGAACCTCAACGACTCCAGGCCGGGGAACTGGTTGTGCAGCTCTTCGCCCAGGCGGCTGAACGAAAAGCGTGACTGCGGATAGGGCTGGCTCGGCTGGTAGTCGCGTGGTGTGCTCTCGCGGAACGCGGCGCGGATGAACAAAGCCACCTCGTCCTCGAGGACGGCGCGCTGTTGCTCGGTCAGCGTCGAGCGCGGCCAGATCTCCACGCTGATGTCGTGAAGGGTTTCCGGCATGACCATGACCTGCAGGTCGTCGCCATGGCCATGGTTGCCCTGATCGCGGATGTGGGTGTTGATCTGCTCCAAGTAGGTGTCGGCCGGCACACCTGCCTCAAACAGAACAAAGGCATTGGCACTGCCTGGGCCTCGTGGCGCGCTGTGCTCGAAGTACACACCATCGGGGCGCACGCCCGGGAAGGCGGCGATCATGGCGCGGTAGACCGAGTCGGTGTGCCACTGGTTGACGGCCGAGAACTGGTTGCGTGTGCGCAAGCGCAGTTCGTCGTCGGGTTCCGGATCTGCTCCAGGGCTTTGCAGCCAGTCAACCGGGTTCACCACCTGGGCGATGCCCGGTACCGGCGTCGGCAGAATCGCGTAGTACCCCGGGGCCAAGTTGTAGCCGCTACCGGTGGCCACGGCCTCGGCGGCTATCTCCAGCTGCTGCTGGCCGTCCTGGAACTCGGCAACGTGGGTCGTAACCAGTTGGTAGGTGTGCCCGTTGATGGGCGGGGACTGCACGACGGTGCCGGCCGGCACCTCGAGGGCGCCGGTCGAGGCTGTGCGGGTGAACAGCAGCACGCCCCGGGCTTTGGTCGCGCCCTTGCGTTGTACGTTCACCGCCCAGGCCAACATGTCCAGCCAGGTGCCGGTCGCCGTCTGCACGAAAAAGTTCGGCAACACAGTGCCGGCGACGAACTCCAGCAGCCACAGTACTGGCTTGGTAACCAGCGCGGTGACCACTCGCCAGAACGGCGAATAGGCACTGGTGTTGCTGACCTTGGCGCCCTGGGCGGTGACCTCGGCCTCCCAGGCCTGGCGCAGCTCGGCGTCGGTGGTCGGAATGCCGGCGTCCCGTAGCGCCTGCTTGAAATCTACGCTCACAGGGTTACCTCAATCAGTCCAAATTCAACGGTGCGCGCAGTCACCAGGTACATGCCTGAATCCTGCTCGAGGATCCGCGCTGTACCCGGCACCAGACGTTCGTCAGCCTCCACCAACAGCTCCAGCTGCTGGATGCAATCGCGCTGGCGAAGGCGGTTGCGCTCGGCAACCAGGGTCACCAGCAGACCGCTGTCGCGGATCATGTGAGCGATGTCCTGGGCGATACTCGCGCGGTCATCCACCAGCAGCGGCTGGCGTGACGGGTCCAGGGCCAAGTCGTTGTCCTGGATCAGCAGATCGATATAGAGGCTCATCCGGCGGCCATCTCCATCATGTTTTCCAGCTCCATCGGGCTCATGGGCTTGCCGGTGTGGATCTCCACTTTCTCGACGTGGGTGCCACGGTTCTGGCTGGTGGTGTTCTGGATGCTGGTCAGTAACCCGCCCGCCGGCACAGCGCCGGCCCGCTTCGGTGCAAGGCTGGGGATGGCATCGCCGATGGTCTGGCGAGCGCGTTCCGCCTGGCCATTGGCAGACATGGCCATGTCACCGCTTGGCAGGTCGGCAAAGCTGGCGTCGATGTTGATGCCCGGGATCTTGTTCAGCAGGGCGATCAGCCCCTGCAGGGCGCGGCCGAGCAGCGCAAAGGGAGACAGGTTGGTCAGACCCCACATGAAGCCGTCCCAGATCGCACTGGCCACGGCGGTGACGCCCTCCAGTTCGGACAGCCAGGCCACGACTTGGACGCCGGCGCCGACGATCTGCTGCAGGCCGACCCACAGCACGTTCAGCAGTGCGCCGAATACACGCAGCAGCAGGACAACGGGGGTCAAGATGGTGACCAGGGCCTGGAACCAGGCGGTGTTGCCGAAAGAGGCTTTCAGGTTGTCCCAGTAGTAGATGGCCGCACCGATACCGATCACCAGCGCGCCCAGGCCCAGAACGATCAGCGCGATGGGGCTCACAAGCACGCCCAGCATGCCGAACACCGCGTTGAGCATGGTCAGGCCCGCGACTGCCCCGACCAGGCCCAGGACGGCCAGTGTCGCGATGCCGATCACACGGCTGATGTTCGGGAACAACTGCGTCCACCGGACAAGCACGTTGACCACGGCCACCATGCGTTCCATCAGCGGGCTGAGTAGCGGGATCAGCACCTGGCCGAACACCACGCGCAGCGCCTGCACAACAGACAGGAACTGTTGCCAGGGGTCGGTCATGGCCTGGGCCATTTTCGCGGCCTGCTCGAGGCCGCGCACACGGCCGAGCTGGTCGATCCCGTTGGAGAGCCGGCCGGTGTCCGCCATCAGCGTCGTGATCAGGCGAGCGGCTTCGCCGCCGAAGGCGTCACGCAGGGCCTTGCCGTTGGCTTCGATGGAAAGATCGCCGAAACGCCCCTGCAGCTTCTGCAGGATGTCGAGCATCGGTAGCAAGCGACCTTGCTGGTCGGTGAAGCTCATGCCCAGCTTTTCCGAGGCACCGGTGATGTTCTCGAAAAAGGCCTTGTATGCCCCGCCGGCGGCGCCGCCATCCATGGTGCTACTGAGCGTACCGAGGACGGCCATCTGTTCGGCCAGATCCACGCCGGCAGTGCTGGCCAGGCCGCCGGCAGCTTTGAAGGCCTCGCCGATCTGCGCGCCGCTGGTGCGGAACAGCTGCACGGACAGGGCGGTCTGTCCGGCCAGGTTCTCGACCCAAGCACCTTTGCCCATGGCATCGGCCTGGCCCTTGAACAGGTTATACATGGTGCCGACGTAGGTGCCCATGGTGGCCGCGTCGGTCTTGGTCGCCTTGGCCAGCACGTTGCTGGCGTTGGTGAAGGTGGCCAACTGCGAGCCTGTCAGCCCCTTGATCGCGCCTTCGATGCTGTAGGCCGACGCCACGAAGTTGCGGGCGTTCTCGCCGTAGGCGACGGAGAACTGCAGGGATTTACGGTTGAGTGCGTCCAGGGCGTCCTGGGCCACGCCCAGGCTCTTGACCTCGCCCAGGGCACGGTTCTGCTCCAGGGCGGGTTCCAGGGATTTGGAGATGGCCACGCCAGCGCCGACCATGCCGGCCAGCCCGAGGCCCGCCTGCTTGATGTACTTTTCCCCGGTTTCGGCCAGGTTATTCATGCCCATCTTCACCTTGGCCAAGGGCGCGGTGATCTGGTCATTCAGGCGCATGATGAAGTCGAGCTTGGCGCTACGATCAGCCATGTTTTCCTATCCGTTCAGGGCGTGGGCAATGCCGTTGGCGACGGCGATCTCCATGCGCCGCCAATACTCGTCATCCAGCCATTTGGCCGTGCCCATGGCTTCTGCCGTGGGCTCGGTACCGGGAAGCCAGCGAGCGGTCAGGGCCAGCAACTGGCCCAGTCCGTCCTCGGTCAGTCGTTCGGCGTGGCCGATGGCTTTTTTACGATCACTTCAACGTCCGGCGCGTACTCCTCAAGGAGGGCGCCGGCCAACTGCATGGTCAGTACCGGGTTGGCCAGCAGCGGACGCAGGGCGGTTTTCTGCTCGCCCTGGACGGTGCCGGTCAGCAGGTTGTGGGCTGGCGACACCTTGTTGTTCGGGGTCATGGCGTTGAAGTACTTGGTCACGTCCTGGGCGGTCAGGGTGAACGCGAAATCGGCTTCGCCGATGGTCAGTTCGATGGTGCGGCTTGCGGTCATGGCTTGTTCCTTATGGTCGAAAAGTAGGTGTCGAGCAGGGCTTTCAGGCTCTTCTCGAATCGAGCCTCCAGCTTGTCCAGGGCGCGGTCGAAGTCCGCGTGGCTGGGATAGTTCTTGGCGATCTCCACGCGCAGTTCCAGGTGTTCCCGGCGGGCCTCACTGACCTGGCGGAACAGAAAGGCCTGGAAGGCGATAACAGCCGTCAGCAGCAGCTCTGGCAGCAGGGTCGCGATTCGTTCGATCAGCTCCATCAGCGCCCCCAGTTGCCACGGCCGCCGACGCGCACGGCACACCACATGAGCCAGGCCAGCGCCCGGTTCATGCCCTCCTCGAGGAGGGCCTGGTGGAAGATCTCGTCGGCCTCTGCCTTGGTGAAGCGGTGGGTCAGGTCGGTGTAGATGTAGTCATGCACCACCGCCGGCCGGCGGGCTGCCTTGTGGTCGCGCGGCACGATGCGCCAGGCCACACGCGGCACGCTGGCCAGGTCGCTGCGATAGCCGACTGGCACGTTCACCAGGCGCCCATCCTGGGCGCGATAGATCAGCGGCAAGGCCAATACCCAGCGATCTTTCCCGGGGACGTGGCGCAGCTCCAGGTCACTCTCGAAAGGCATCGTCAGTAGCTCCAGATCGCAGGGGAGGGGAAGCGCCCGCCGGCGGACGTGCCCAAGTGCAGGAAGCGGCCGCTGCCCTTCTGGTTGATGCCGATCCGGGTAAAGCCCACGGCCAGTGCCAGGCTCAGCAGCTCCAGGGCGTCGGCGCCCTGGATGGCCACGTCCACAGCCTTGCCTGTGCAGTGCTCACCCGGGGCGGATTTCTTGGCCTCGACAGGGTGGGCCGGGCAGCGGTACGCGCTAGACAGCCTCATGGGCTTGCCGTAGGCGGTGCGCAGTCGTTGCAGCAGATCCATGAACGCGGGATCCATTTCGGCACCGGTGCTGCCGCAGCGGCCACATTTGCAGCACAGTTCGGCCCGGCTGAAGTTCGGCCAGCGGTCGGTGGTCATCATCGGCGGTTTCCTTTCTCGAAAGTGGTCTGGCAGGGCACGCAGCGGGTGACCCCGGCCAGCGCTTGGCGCGCCGGCGGGATCTCGCAATCGCAGTCCAGGCAGTGGGTGCGGCTGGGGCCCGTGTCGCGCGCTCGACCCTGGTGAGCAGCGATGGCCTGTTCACGCTCTCGCTGTTCAAGGGCCTGGGCGCGGTCGAACGGGCACACCATCAGCGCAGGCCCTCGGTTTCGGCTGCATCCAGGTACGGCACGCCGTTGATGCGGATGAAGTCGGGCGAGGTAACGTCATACGGCACCTTGTGCTTGGTCTTCTCGCCGCCCTTGCTGTCGATGTTCAGCAGGCTGGAGACCTTGAGCTTCAGGCCGAAGGCCTCGACGCGCAGCTCCTCGTCGCCAGCCTTGGCGAAGAACACGCTGTCGAATGGATCCAGTGCGCGGAAGCTGCCAGCACGGCGCGCAGCTTCGATCAGCAGATTGAAGTTGCTGGAGTCCACCTCGATCTCCCCCGATGCCGACACGTCACCATCCACGTGCCCGTTGGGCACGCCCTTGTCCTGGGCTACTGCCGAGTTGTCGGTGATATCCAGGGTCAGTGTCTCGACGTGAACCAGCATGTCGCCGATGTTCACGTCGAAGTTTTTGCCACCAAGTCGAGCCATGTGGGCTTACTCCGAATCGTCGTTGGAAAGGTCGAGGGCGATGTTTGCGGTCAGGTCTTTCGGGCAGTTGTAGGGCTTGAGCTTGATGAAGGCCTCGACCTTGGTTTTGCTCTGCCAGACCAGCACGATGTCGCCGTCCTTCGGTGGCTCGATCTCGCCCGGGAACACCTGGCCGGCAAAGGCCACCGACTTGGCCATGGCGCGTAGCGGCGCCATCAGCGCGCTGGTGTTGGCGGCCATGCTGTTGGGGGTGTTGTTCAAGCGGCGGTCGGCCACGCGCTGAATCAGCAGGATCCGCACGCGGCGCGCTGCCTTGTCTGCCAGGCGCAGGTACTCGACCACCTGGAAGTCGCTACCCGGGGCGTCCAGCATGTTGCCGTCACCCCAGAAAACCCCGGGGTAGTCCGGGTAGGTCTGCGAGACGGAGAGGCGGGCGGCGTCCAGCTCGGCGCGGATGGCCGAAGGCAGCGGGACGTTTTCAGAGTCGACCGGTACCGGGCCCAGGCCCATCACAGCGCCGGTGGCCACGCGCATGGGGCTGTCAGCGATGCTCACGGCCGCGTTCGCCAGGCGCCCGGCCAGTACGCCCTGGTCGTTGCCGTGCAACTGCGGCACAGGCAGGACGCGAGGTGCTGCCAGGTCTGCGGTGATCGCCTTCTGCTCGAGCAGGTACTGTGCCCAGGTGAGGCCGGCGCCGATGCCTTCGGTTGCGGCAATGACGAACACACGGCGCCCGAAAGTGTTGTTCAGGGCAATGGCTGCATCGTGCATCGCGCTCAGCTCGGCGCCGGTGGTCACTGGCTTGGTGATCACCACTGCCTCGACCGAAAACCCCTGCTGTTGGGCGTGCTCCAGGGCGTCCTGCCAGTTGCCGTCAGCAGCGATCGGAGCCGCTACGCAGGCCCAGCGGTCGCCGCCGTTCTGGCGTGCGGCCGTCACCTGGGTTTTCAGGTCGCTGGCCGGGATGCCCAGCATCACGTCCAGGTCGGATTGGGTGTTCAGCGGCAGGATCTGGCCGACGTTCTTCGCGCCGGGGCCGATGAACAGGAAATAGCGCTCGATCTCGGTCACGGCACCCTGGCCGAGGTTGAGATTGTTGACGCTGACTTTGCCGAGTGCCATGTGGGTGCCTCGTTATCGGGGGGAGTTGAGTGTTTGTTTCAGCACCAGCTCGACGAGCTCGGCTACTTCGGTGCGTGATGCGCCCAGGAAGTCGCGGCGGGGTAACTTGATGTCCCAACTGGTGGGGCCCGGGCGCTCGTTCTTCAGAGTGCGGATCAACAGGCCGGCCTGGCCGAAGCGGACGTGTTCCTTGATCCACGCCACCGATGCACGCTGCCAACGGGGCTTGCCGCGCTTGCTCGCCCTTGGCACGCGCACCTTGAACCCCAGGCGGCGCAGGCGCTTGGCCTGCTCGTCTGTGCACGGATCGTCGGTGTTTACCGGGTTGGCCTTACGGGCCATGGCGGCGGTGTAGCGCTGGGTTCGGCCGTGGTGGTGCTGTTCGGCGATCCAGCCCTGCAGGCCGTTCCGCCATCCGAGGGTCGCCTGGTCATCGGAAAGCTGGGTGACGTTCAGATACTTGTTCTTGATCAGGCCGCTGAGCATCTTCCTTCGGCGCTTGCCCTTGGCCGGCTCGTAGGCACTGCCGTCGAGGTTCTGTTGTTTGCGCACGCGCCGGCCACTCATGGCCCGAACGCGCTTGCTCACGGTGTTCAGCAGACGCCGACGCAGCTTGGGCGACAGCTCGAGGAGGGCCACCTGGGTGTTCACGTCCAGCAACCCATCCAGGCGAAAGTCGATGGTGTTGCGGGTCATGCCGCTACCTCGCCCTGTTCGGCGACCCACAGGTCGAACGGTACGAATGCCCAGCGCTGGCCGAAGGCCTCGATCTCTCCTGCAGGATCCTCGGCCAGGTATTGCGGCTCGACGAACTCCAGCGTGATTTCCACGTCCGCCACGCTGCCGTCGAGCTGCTCGATGTCGAAGGTCGGCGCCGGCAGTTCGTGGTCGCCACGACTCTGGTCGTGGTTTTCCAGCCAACTGCCCAGCAGGGCCATCAGCCGGCCTGGGTGGTCGGCGAAGCGCTCCAGGACGATGCTCGCCTGGTAGCGCATATCGCCTAGGTGCAGGCCATCCAGATCCGGTTTCCAGACCAGATCCAGGGTGACCTGTTCGGTCCAGCTGTCGAGCTGCTCGGGCAGCACCAGGTTGCTGGCGATCAAAAAGGCAGTCAGGGCGCGCAGCTTGTTCATAGCAGCGCCGCCGTGATGCGACCGCGACCCTGGATGGCTCTCACAGCCTGCTGGGAAAAGGCCAGGAATAACTCGCGGGTTTCGGGGCTTTCTTTCGCCAGATTGGCGGCCTCGGGGCGGCGGTTCACCGTGGCGAACTGCGGCAGCAGATGGGCCTTGGCTCGGCAGTAGACGGCGCGCTTGTAGGTCGCCGCATAGAACGCGCGTTCCGGCAGTAGTTGCGAATCGGCGGTGGCCACCGCCATGATGCCGGCGCGCAGCCAAGCCGCCTTGCGCTTGGCCAGGTCGGCGTTCACCTCGCCCATGGCGGTGGTGATGCCATCGGCCAGCAGCTCCACCAGGTACTCCGCCGGCAGGCGGTAGCCCTTCTGGAACTCGACAACGGAGAGCGCCGGCCAGAAGCCGTCATTCTCTATGGTCTGCTCCACCAGGGTGGTGGGTTTGCCGGAAAAGCTCATACACTCACCGTGTTTACAGTGAGTGGATGGCCTGTATGAGCAAGATAGAACAGATGAGAGAAGCGGCCGTCGCTCGCCGGGCCGCGGCCGAGGAAAAACGTCAGCAGGCTGAAGCTGCTCTGGCTGCAGCTCTTGAATCGAGCAAGCAGGCCATGCAGAAAGTTCACGGATACGACGATGCTCAGTACGCCGACAGGATGGACTTCACAGCCAAGTTCCTTCGTACACTTAACGCCTACTTGGCCGACTGTGATGGTTCGCTGAAGGTCGAAGCGAAGATCGCGGGAACGCCTATTCCCGTTGGGGCAATCGAGCTTGCTCCTGCGACGAATAAGACGGACTGAATTTGTCATCGCGACCTCATCAAGCCCGCTCCCGTAGCTGGGCTTTTTCGTGAATAGGGCGGGGTGACTGCCTTCGGCGTTTCTGGCTGCACGCAGCCGCAACACCTCGACAGGCCCCGCTGGGGGTGGGTAGACGGTTACTCGGAGGCGTTGCCCTGCTCAGCCTTGCGCAACGCTTTCTCGCAGGCTTCGCGGCGGGTCTTCACGCCGATCTCGGGGTAAAGGGTTTCGGCTTGCTGGAAGTAGTCGATGGCTACGGCCCATTCCTCGCGCTCCATGGCCAGCACACCCAGCAACTTGCGGTAGCGGGCAGGGATGCGCTCGAACAGCTTCCACTCGTCTACCAGCGGCAGAAGGTTGGAAACGTAGGGCTCGGGGCTACGGCCGGCCTTGTGCTCGGCCTCGGCCCAGTCGATCACCTCATCCGCGACGAAGGTCTGGATGTTGCGGTCGAAGCCTTCCGGCAGCTTCTGGCCCTGTTCCATGGCGAAGGTGGCCAGCTCCAGGCCTTGCTCGAACTGGACGGTGTCGAACAGCCACACCAGGACGTACATCAGCACCGGATTGGCGTAGTTCAGGCCGCTATCGCGGTAGCGCTGCACGTACTCCAGGTACTTGGGCAGCAGCTCGTCGCGCTTGAGCAACTGGCGTTGCTCGCGGCTGTCGATCTGGCTGATGCGCTCCAGGTCAACGGCCAGTGCCGACTCCATCAGCTTGAGGTGCTTCTGGGCGTTGGCCGGGCTGCTCAAGGCGTTGGCGGCGGTGTAGGGCTGGTCGGCCGGATCCGAGCGGGTGGGGGCACCACCCGCCAGGACGCGGCGCTTGTGGGCTAGGGCGAGGCTCATTCCTCGTCCTCCAGGATCTCGACGTTCTCGGCCAGCGCGAACTTCTCCAACTGCTCGATCACATAGCCTTCGTTACGGCTGTTGAAATCCTCGACGCGGGAGCGGCGCGGGTTATCGATGCTCTGCTTACGCCAGCTGCTGTCCTGGTAGTAGATCGACAGGTTGTCCCAACTGGTGACCAGGACGGCATTCACCGGGAAGTTCGGCACGGTGAAGGCCGGCATGCCGCCATAGGTGGCAATCACCTGAGCGTTTTCGATGCGCTCTTTCTCGGTCGGGGTACCGGCCTGGTTGCTGTACAACTTGGCTTTGTCCGCGTGCAGCAGATCGCTGCCGATGATCGCGATCAGGTCGCCATCGTCGCGCAGGATCTCGTCAACCATCTGCTTGACGTCATGCACCAGGGCATCGAGGTTGGCGTAATCGCCACCCTTACCCATAGTGATCTTGCCGGCCACCTTGTTGCCTTGCTGTAGCACCTGCGCCGGGATCAGTTCGCGGGCCTGTTGTAGCCAGCCTTTGTTCACGTCCTGCAGCTTCGGATAAGCCTCCGGATCGGTGTCGGCAGCCGCGTGGGTACCGTGAAAGCCGATGATGATCCGATCCTGTGCAATGCGTTTCTGCACGGCGGCCGAGTAACGGTCGGCAAAGTCGGGAAACTTCGCCCAGGCGTCGACCTTTGCATAGGGCAAGCCCACGTCCGAGTGGGTGTCGGCCAACTCGTACTGGGTGCTATCCAGGCCGGATACGTCACGGGCCACGCGATCCTTGGTCTTGGTGTTGGTGCGGCCAGTGACCGGGCCATTAACACCAATGAAGACCTTCTCGCCCTTGATCTGGCTTACCGGCACCACGTTGATGCGCTCCAGGAAGTCAGCACGAGCGGTGATCGCATCGTTCAGATCCTGGGCAATCGACGGCTCGACGGAGAACTGTTTGCTGGCATCGTCTACGCCGTAGCTCTCGGCCATGTCGACCTGGAGCTGGGCATAACGCTCGACGGCGTTCTGGCTAAGTGGCTGCGCCATATCAGAGCACCTTCTTCTTGGCCGGGACAGCGGCACCGGCTGTGCGCGGCAGGGTGCGGCCGCCGGCGGTGTTTTCCAACGCGCTGAAACGCTTGTCCAGGGCGGCGATTGCGGCGGCAACCTTGCTCAGCTCACTGCCTTTGCCTTGAGGCTTGCGGCGTGCGAACTCGCGGTTTTCCTCGACCTTATCCAGGATGTCCTGGACTGCCTCGGCGACGGTCGTTACTTCGTCCTGGTCTTCAGGTTCCTCGTCCAGTTCGTCGGTTTCCGGCTTGAGCAGCGCCTGCATGCCGGCGATGACGAGCATCTGCTGCTCGATCAGCGCGGCCAGCGCCAGTGCTGTGGCTTCATCCATTGGTTTGGGGCTCTCGGTGTTGGGTGGCGGGGGAGTGGTGGGGGTGGCCTCGACTGCGAAGCGCTTGAAAAAGGTGGTCAGTGCGTTGATCAGCCCTTTGGCATCGGTGCTGTCGGTTTCGGCGTCGCGCAACTGACCCAGCTCGACGGAAGCTGCGTAGTAGGTGGCCTTGTTGGAGCGGCGGGAGAAATACAGCTCCTGGGTGCCCAGGCTGGCGGGCTCGTCGGTGACGGCCAGGCCGGTGAGGTATGCCTTGCCGGTGTTGGCGAAGTTCGGCCAGATCTCGATGCTGGTGAACAGCTTTTCGCCCTGGTCGTTGAGCCACAGCAGCTTGTCGTTGGGCTTCAACTGGGCTTCCAGGGCGACCTGGCCTTCTTCCAGTTCCGGATCATCCTCGATCAGGCGCACGGCAAACACGGTGCCGTGCGAGCCCCAGCAGCGCTCATGCTCGGCCCAGATCACAGCGGTATAGCGAGACGGCTTATAGGTCTCGGCTATGTCGCGCAGCTCCTGCGGAGTGATCTCGCGGCCGTCGACGGTTGGGCCGCTGACGGCTACGCGTTTCCAGTAGGAGACAAGGGAACGGGGCATTGATCGGGGCTCGGTGTCGGTTCAGTTGCCGCCACGATAGGCACCGAAAATGGGCCGAACAAACGGTTTGCCTGAGCGGAATTCCTAGCGCTGAAAACTAGGAATTACCCGCATTTTTAGGGCGCGTTCGGGCTGTTTTCGCCGCATAGACTGCGGCCTATGCCATACGCCATCGAAGTGAAAGAAGCCGCAAAACGCCTATACCTTCGCCGCGCCAAACCGAAGGAAATACAGGCCCAACTCGGCTTGCCCAATGTCCGGATCGTCTATTACTGGATCGCCAAAGGCGGCTGGGACGAGATGCTTACGGACGAGGAACCGCTGGCCGCGATCAGCCGGCGAATCACCTTGCTCCTGGAGAAACCCGAGACCCTGACCAAGGGCGAGCTGGACGAACTCGACCGCCTGACGGGGATCCGCGAACGCCTGCAGAAGCAAGCCGCCAGGCCGGTACCGCAACCCGCCGGCACGCCACAGGTAGAGCACCAGGTGCGTGACCAGGGCGAGCAGCGCAACCAGCGTCGCGACAGGGGCGAGCGGGGCGGCAAGCGTAAAGAGAAGAAGCCCAAGAACGACATCAGCGGCCTGACCGAAGTCGACTTCCTGGAGAAGTTCACTTCGACCATGTACGGCTACCAGAAGGAGTTGCACCAGGCCAAGCTGAACCCGCTGACATGCCGGATACGGAATGTCCTGAAATCGCGTCAGGTGGGCGCCACATACTACTTCGCGGCCGAAGCGTTCATGGACGCGGTGCTGACGGGCGACAACCAGATGTTCTTGTCTGCCAGCCGCGCCCAGTCGGAGATTTTCCGCAGCTACATCGTTGGCTTCGCCAGCAAGTGGTTCAACATCGAGCTGACCGGCAATCCGATCATTCTCAGCAACGGCGCCGAACTGCGCTTCCTGTCGACTAACAGCAGCACCGCCCAGGGCTACCACGGCCACGTCTACGTCGACGAATACTTCTGGATCCGTGATTTCGAGAAGCTACGCACCGTGGCCAGTGCCATGGGCACCCACAAAAAGTGGCGGCAAACGTACTTTTCCACACCCAGCGCCGTTTCCCACCAGGCTTACCCGTTTTGGACGGGCGAGGCCTACCGCAACAGCAAGCGCGGTAAAAAATCGGATCAGGCTTGGCCGGCCGAGTCGGCCTACACCGCTGGAGCGCTATGCCCAGATGGCCAGTGGCGCAAGGTCATCACCATTCAGGATGCCATCGCTGGCGGGTGCGACCTGTTCGACCTCGAGCAGTTGCGCAACGAGTACGACGACGACCGCTTCGAACAGCTGTTCATGTGCAAATTTATCGACAGCAGCCAGTCGGCCTTCGCCCTGGCCGACCTCGAGCGCTGCTACTCCGACCTTGGCCTGTGGACGGACTACGACCCAGACGATGATCGTCCGTTCGGCAACAGCCCTGTCTGGCTTGGCTACGACCCCAGCCGTACCCGCGACGACGCTACCTGCGTTGTCGTGGCGCCGCCGCTGGAGCAGGGCGGTAAGTTCCGGATACTGGAGAAGCACAGTTGGCGTGGAACCTCATTCACCCACCAGGCCGCACAGGTCAAGAAGCTGTGCGAGCGCTTCAACGTCCAGCACATCGGTATCGACATCACCGGCGTGGGCTATGGGGTGTTCGACCTGGTGCGCGACTTCTACCCACGGGCGACCGCCATTCACTACAGCCTTGAGGCCAAAAACGCCCTGGTGCTCAAGGCCCAGGACACGATCACCGGCAGCCGTATCGAGTGGGACGCAGGCTGGAGCGATATCGCCGCGGCCTTCCTGACGATCAAGCGCGGCACCACCAACAGCGGCCAGATCACCTACAGCGCGTCGCGCACCGACGCCACCGGCCACGCCGATATCGCCTGGGCAATCATGCACGCCCTGGCCCATGAACCCCTCAACACCAACAAGCGGCGCCGCAGCCGCTATGCGATGAGCACCCAGAACAGCCATGGCCAAACGAAGAAAGCAGCAGCAAAAACCGCCACGCCAGCAGCCCATGCGCGCCTTTACGTTCGGCGCGCCCGAGGCGGTGTTGACCGAGAACATCGGCAGTTACATGGGCGTGTTCGCCAGCGAGAACGGACGCATCTACACCCCGCCGGTGTCGCGCCCCGGGCTGGCCAAGCTGTTGCGGGCCAACGCGCACCACGGTGCCATTCCCAAGTTCAAACGCAACATGCTGCTGCGTGAGTTCATCCCGTCTGCAGGCTGCAGCGCGGCCACCATGGGCCGGGCCGGGCTCGACTACATGGTGTTCGGCGAAGCCTACTTCTACGCCCGGGAAAACGTGTTCGGCCAGGTGCTCGAGCTGGAGCACCTACCGACAATCAACATGCGGGTAAAAGTGGATGGCGGTTTCGTCATGCTGCAGCCCAATGGCCAGGAACTGGAGTTCGACGCCGACGAGGTGGTGCACGTCATGGACTACGACGTGGAACAGAACATCTACGGTGTACCCGACTACTTGGGCGGCCTGCAGGCGCTGCTGTTGAACGAAGCCGCGACCCTGTTCCGCCGGCGCTACTACAGCAACGGCGCCCACGCCGGTTACATCTTCTACACCAACGACCCGGATCTGTCGGAGGACGACGAGGAGGAACTGCGCGCGCAGATCTCGGCCAGCAAGGGCGTCGGCAACTTCCGCTCGATGTTCGTGAATATCCCGGGTGGTACCGAGAAAGCGATTCAGATCATCCCGGTGGGCGATTTCCAAGCGAAGGACGAGCTGGAGAAGGTGAAGAACATCACCAGGAATGACGTGATCGCGGCCTGGAGGATGAACCCGGCCCTGGCCGGCATCATCCCTGAGAACAGCGCCGGCTTCGGCGATATCGAGAAAATCGACCGCGTTTACACCGCCAACGAAATCCGGCCGATCTGCCAGATTTTCGACCAGGTGAACGACCGCCTTCGGGAGGATCGGCGTATCAGTTGGCGGGAGCCGATGACTATATGAAAAAGCCCCGCAGATGCGGGGCTAGAGGTTAGGCCTTTCTTTTTTCTTCTTCCCAGTCAGAAATTATAGAAAATTCGTCCTCAGCAAGGTTCGAATATTGGTCGTACTCATAATGATATGTCGGGATGATAAGTGGGGCATCAAGGTGTTCTAACTCATAGCCGACAAATTCTTTGGAGTATGCTTCGATTAAATATTCATGCTGAGATGATGCTGCATGTATGTCATGTCTTAGTCGTAAACTAATTCCTGCCATGGTCTCAGTTATATGATAATGGTTTTCTATGTTTGTCATAGAGTGATCCCAGCCAATCATCGCTAAGGCGACTGTTCGGGGTATATCTTTTTCCCCGCTACGATAGTAGGCCAGCATTCTGCGACTTATACCCAAGGCTTGAGCTGCTGCATCAAGTGTTAGGTTATTTGAGGCCATCCAGCGTTGTAGTTTTTCGTGAGAACACTCTCCGGCTTGTTCAAGCGCTCTTGCTCGGAGATTATCAGCAGCTAGTTCAAGCTCGTCGTTATTATCCCAAAGAATACTGGCGCCCCAGTCTCCAACTTCTACTTTGGCGAAGACTTCAGGATTAAGTAATGGGAAAAGTGTAGGGTGTGATCGAAGCACTTCCTCTAAATCAACCGAGTAAGATTTCCCATCAGCGAACGTCAGTTGTAGAACGTACGGAGTGACTGGGATAACGGAACGTATGGTGAACTGAGGAATTCTCATGGGTTCAACCTCTTCCACTCGCGTTTCAGCAGCGCCAGATTCTGATCCGCCCAAGCCAGCGCATCATCGATTTCTCGCAGCTTTAGCTTACAGGGCAATAGTGCGAGACCTTCAATTTCGACCAAAGCCTCTCGACCATCGTTCAAAACCACATGAAAGTGGGGCGGAGGGTGATCAGCTGGGTACATTTTGATGTTGCAATTTGGGAGGCGCTGGATGGTCGGCATAAGCTAGCTTTGAATCGGACATAGTGCAATGGTTGCACCGTTGTCAGTGTTTGTCACGATGTCTATGTGTGCGGGCTGATCTGGCGCGTTGTGCCGAAGAGGCAGGAACGTTTCGTTTCGGTTAAGACCGCTTCTGCGTTATGGCAAAATCGTTTTCTGTTCAGGTAGTTGGAGCATCAAATGCTGGTTATCTGCAAGGTATGTCAGGGCAAGGGGCGAATCGCTACCAGCGACCGACTGTCGTCGGAGTTCACCCGCTTGTATTGCCACTGTATGGATCCATGCTGCGGGCATACCTGGGTCACCAACCTTACCTTCTCTCACACCCTGAGCCCATCCGCGCAGGCGGCCGACCGTCTCCTGTTTGACCGCCTGCGGTGCCTCTCACGTGCTGAGCAGCGTGAGCTGTTCGATCAACTGGCTACAGCGTCTTCATAACGCTGCAGCGCGTCCACGGCATCATCCAGCCGCCTGAGAGTTCTGACCCCAATATCTGCAAAGCCAGCCTGACCGCGTTCGCTCAACACAAGGCCGGAACTGGTGATTTCCACCAGCAGGCACAAGGTATGGCCCACGTCATCAAGCTCGCCACGAATATGGGTCAGCTCCAGGGATTCCATCGCATTACTCCTTAATATCCGATTGCCACTATTGGCGGTGCGGGAGTCTGAGGGGCAGAAAGAAAAAGCCCCGCGTATGGCGGGGCTCTTCGGGATCAGACGGTAATGCAGGGAAATCACGGTTAAGCGTCTATAAGCCTCAATATCCTTAAGTAGGCTGGAACGCACCTAGCGAAGCGCATTACCATCGGGCTCATGGCAACAAGCCATGATCGAACTAAGGACAGCCGATGTACGTATACAAAATGGTTCAAGTTCCGCCGAATATTGAAGTCAAGGCGAGCAAGCACAAGGGCAATGAGGCAGCGGTTTACCTGGAAAGCATCGCTAACCAATATGCCGAAGAGGGGTGGGAGTTCTACCGCGTGGACAGCATCGGTGTAGCGGTTCAGGTGGGCTGCTTCGATGCCCTCGCTGGTAAGAAAGCGTCGAACTCCAATTATTACGTCATCACCTTTCGCAAGCCGCGGTGATCACACGCCTGCTATTGGCGTTGATTCGCCTCTACCAACGGGTAGCCCCTCAGCGATTGCGAGGGGCTTGCCGCTTTGAACCAAGTTGTTCGAGCTACGCCATGCTAGCCATCCAGAAATATGGCCCCTGGAAGGGTATGCGCATGGCGTTAAGCCGGATCCATCGTTGCCGCATTCCTAATGGCGGTGAGGATTACCCGTAGTCGACAGTTGTCACTGCGTTCCCTCCAGCTCGGCCAGTCGCAGGCTCAGCAGCCGAACCAGGTTCTTCTGGTGCTCCAGCTCCTGGTCGATGGCCAGTGAGCGCTCCAGGCGAAAGATGATCTCGCCGTTCATGCTGCGATGGTTGTCGCCAGCCACTTCTTGGATCTGGTCGCGCAAGCCGTCAGGCATGCGCACCACGAATTTGTCAGCAGTACGCGAATCAGCCATGGGCCACCTCCTGGTCGCGCTTCTGCACGCTCGGCAGCTCGTGATAGCAGGCCTTGCAGATCTCGCGCAGGCCGTCCGCCTTGCGCTTGTCGGCATAGAAAAACTCTCTGTCGGCCGGCAGTGCTTCATTGCAGCGCGTGCAGGTCTTTTCGGGTGTGTCGGTCATGTCGTGCTCCATCAGATCAATGAACAGGGCGGGCCAGCAGCTCGGCGACCACGGTCGCGTCGTTGCCAGTCAGGTGGGCCAGGCTCGCTTCCTCCTCGAGGCGTGCTCGAGCAGCGGGCGTTTTCTGCACCAGATAGCCGATCAGGGCGGCGCCAACCTTGGCTGTGGCCAACAGGTGGGGGGCGGGTGTGATAGCCTTCGTGCCGCTACCGCTTAGGTGTTTTGGATGCATCGGGAAGCTCCTATTGCTGGTGGTCGGTGCCGGGGAGGTCGCAACTCCTCGGCACCCTCTCTTTCACGCCGCCGGCAATGCGGTGGCGGTGAACACGTAGCTCGGCTGTCGCCGAACCTCAAAATTGCCCAGGTCTACGCCGTCCACGTCCTGCAGGTGAATCAACGTCACCTCGGCCGGAATCTCGGTCGGGCGATTTTTCCAATAAAGGCCGGTGGCCAGTTCGGCCAGATCCTCGGCCCGGGCGGTGAGCAGGTAGACCGAGGTGATATCCAGCGTCCCGCTCTTGCCGTTCGCGCTGTAGAACACCCTCATGCGTCCACGACCTCCGGCGCCCACATTTCCATCAGGCGTTGCCAGATCGCGCTGCCGTGCTCGAGGCGTTCGTGCACTTCCACCTCGGGGCTGTAATCCATCATCAGCACCGTCATGCAGTCCTCGAACAGGGCCAGGTCGAGCCCGCGCAGATCTGTCAGGTCAAAGGGGAAGTCCTCGCCGTTGTAGAGGCCCAGCAGGAATCGGCCGACAGGGCGCCCCTGATCCGTGAAACTCAGGGCCACCGGCACCAGGCGGTTCAGGGCCTGTACGCCAGCGGTGACCAGGGCAGGGCGCTGTTTCTCGTAGTCCATGGCCTTGGCCAGGGCGGTGCTCAGGGATTGGGTCATGGTGTCGCTCCTGTTCAGTTGCTTGGGGTGGTGGGAAAGGTGGCCAGCAGGCCGACCAGTACCTGGAACACCTCGGTACCCAGGTCGGCGGCGGTGAGCTGGCCGAAGTGCAAGCCGACCTCGGCCTGCAGCCAGTCGGCGCGGGTTGGGTTGGCCAGGCAGGCCATGGCCAGCAGCAGGGCTCGGGGCGAGGCGTCCAGGTTCTGCAGGCGCTTGAGCAACATGGGTTGCCCGGCGCCGGCCAGCGCCAGGGCACGCGGCTGGTAGTCCGCCGGCAGGCCAGCCAGCACGGCAGCGCGCTGCCACCAATACGGAAAGTCCTGGGCGGGGTTGATGGCCTCCAGATCCAGCGGGCAGCGCGGTGGGGCGGTCAGTGCGTTCATCGTCTGCGGTTCTCCTGTTTCAGTCGGTTGAGTCGGTCGCGCATGTCCTCGCAGAAGGCGTCGCCGCGCTTCGGGTGTGCCAGCCAGTCCGCGATGGTCTGGCGCGTCCAACTGCTCAGCAGGTGGCGCGCAAGGCACTCGCGGCGGTGGCTTTCGTCGGGAGTCAGCTCGGCCATGGCGGGCACCTCGGCGACGAGCTGGAGAGCGGGGGGAAAAGAAAACGTGCGCGAGGTGCCGGAGCGTCCGGAACATCCGGAACACGCATAGAGGCACATGGCTGGAGCCCGCGCCGTTCGGGGCTTCCAGCTTTCAAAAAATGTTCCGGCACTACCGGAACATGCCGGAACACGATTTTTGCCTGATCGGCTGTAAGCACCGTGGCACTAAGGCTGTAGCCTGTTCCGGCGAAAAGCCCCAGCCGGAACATTGCCGGAACATGCCGGATCGGATTTGTTCCGGCGCGTTCCGGTTTGTTCCGGCAGCACCGGAACAGGTTTTTGCTTTTAACTACCTGAATTGATTGAATATTTTCTTCAATAAAATAAATGTTCCGGATGTTCCGGACGCTTTCCGCCTTTGCGCACGCCGACCCATCGCGCCCCGAAAGGACACCCAACACACCGCTGGCCATACGCTTCATCAGGCATTCCCCCGCTTGCTGAACAGCCAGCAGTTGATGGAGCGCTTCTCGATGGGAGACCGGACTTTGCGGATCTCGATGAAGCGGTGGGTGGT